>Ga0056128_1004482_pt1 | contig 17472 bp, 11 predicted proteins | sample WorMetLIZISLAND2_FD_71113 | JGI IMG/M metagenome (GOLD analysis project Ga0056128, IMG submission 71113) | Marine gutless worms symbiont microbial communities from Max Planck institute for Marine Microbiology, Germany - Olavius geniculatus... ... | reverse complement strand
ACTTGACGACGCTACGTGGTGAGCGTGCTTTGGTGGTGGTGGATTTTTCGCCAACAACGCAATTAGCCGCCGTGACCTTGACCTTTGACCCTTTGATCTTGAAATTGGTCCACGGGGTGCTAGTGTCCCGGGGATCCTTCCTACCAAGTTTGGTATTCGTAGGCCTTTTCGTTTTCCCTCTAGGTGGAGGCACGGGACGGACAGACAGACGGACGGACAGCATCGATACATAGTGGGGCCTCCTTCTAGGAAGGACGGCCCCATAATAACGTCTAGCTGCATTAGTAGTCCGTCATCGCCGTCGTCATTCGTAGTCGTTCGTCGTCGCGCAACGTCATTGTACGTCGCCGTCATGCGTCGCTTCTTCGTCGTGTGTTGTTCCGGGCGTCGTCGTCGACGTAAATAGACAAAGCATGCAGACTACGTAGCGACATGCCGGACAGGAATTCCCGGCTTGACGGACATGAAGCCGAGCACGGAGAAGATGACGAAACCGAATGTTTTTATCATAACTTATGGCTTGAGCACACGGTTTTATTGCGCGGCAGTCATAACAAGCCGCGTTACGGTTTTTGATCGTCTGTCCGTCATTCTGTTTTTCCGTCTGTCCCGCACGGGCTCTCAACTCGAAAAAAACGTAGAATAGTAAAATTAGTGTCAGGGCGTTCCGGAGTAAATGCTTCAAGTAAAGTTTCCGGAATTTGCGCTCAAATTACGCGTAATTTACGCTCGCCAATATCACGTGTGACTTCCAACCCTAGTAACGACGGCATGGCGCCCAAACGTCCGGCGTCTAAACGCTGGTGCCCAAATGTCCTGCTCCGGTACATGCATACCACTTATAGGCTATATGGAATTACTCATCCATAAAGATTTACAGGTTCGTCCGGAAACAATACATGTAAGTCTTTTTAGTTACCAAAAATTTCGTCATAACTTCGTCACACAGCTTTACAGGATGGTCTAAAGAAGAAAACTATCGAGTTTTGTCATAACTTCTATGATATCGGTATATTTTTAAAAATTCTTTTACCAACACATTTGTAATATTGACACAGCAGCTATATAACAACGAATAACGTTCACATTTTCGACTATAAACAAGACAGCACGCGAGTTCTATACAACTGAAAATATGTCCAACCTGTATACGTTGTTTTGAAAACGATTATAGCTGCCCATTGTCTCCAGTATACCGAAGCCAGTGCCTAACGAATAGAATATTTGCGTTCCGGCAGCGTACCAAACCTGGAACAACATTAATGCACGAATATGAATATAATAATATTATATTAGCGCATTTAATGTATGTCAGTGTAAAAACTATTTTGCAAAAAAACTATCTTTGTCTAGGCCTATTGTAAACGTGAACACTCAGTTCGGTCTCCGCCATTATGTGCCTCTGATTTGTTCGCGGCATAATTATGACACTATATTATACACCGTGAACGTGTTTTTTATAAAGCCAGGTGCCCAACTTATAGAAACTGTTACGGCACGACCTTTTACAGAGTGGATGATCTTGCACTGTTTCGTCGCCCATCGTCAGCGTCAAAGCTCACAATAACTTAAACTCACGTTGTTGTTACAATGCTGACCTTTGCTTCGCCGAGTTTGTTCCAGTCCGGAACGAGGTAGTAATGTATTCCGAGCCAAGCACCTTCCAGCTGAATGTTCCAGATGAACAAAATCACCAACACGACGTACGGCACGATCGCTGTCACGTAGACCACCTGCAGCACAAAATGCGCGTGCGCAAACTCGTGCAATTCAAACTGCGAATCTTATTTTGCAACAAGCCCCAAAATACTGTGCACCGTTGTCGAAAAACCAACACAATCCGGTAGTGCCAGGTTCTAGTGGATCAGCAGATAGACGCTGTTCAACTATAAACATTCGGCGATTTATTCCACTTTTAAGCTGATTAGCTAAAATACTAATAATATTTTGCTATCGTCGTATTTCAACAAGTAAAAATTTGAGTAAATCTTTCTTAAACAGACGGACAGACGGACGGACAGACACCTAGACGACGACTAAGACGCGCGAAGCATTCTGCTATCGCGCGTAAAAACGGCAAAAAGCAAAAATTTGTTCAAACGATATGCACAGTTTGCAGTTTGATGTTGTAGTGCTAAGTGTGATAACTAAAGTAAGGAAAATGCGGTATAAGTAAGTAAGTAAAAGCTCAAATTAGTACGATGCACAGCGACGAGAAAGAATGTCTTTACCTTGCCGACCGACTTGACGCCGCCGATCGTGCAGAAGAAAACAAAGATCCACGCAAACAGCAGACAGAGAACAAGGTCCCACTTGATAGCGTGCGTGTCAGCATCTATGCCGTCTGATAGAGCCAACACTTCGTGTCTGCATTAGTACCAACCAGTTATTATTGCGCCGCAGTCATAACAGGCCGCATTACGAGTTCTGCCCGTCCGTCCGTTATTCTGTTCCCCCGTGCGTTTCTCTGTCCGTCTGTCGGTCCCGTACGGACTCCTAACTCAAAAAAACGTTAAAAACGTGTGTAAAAACAAAAGTAGCTGGTGTGCAATTTTTCAAAAAGTCGAAATTCACGGTTACGACTAAGGTGGCGCAGCTCCGTACAAGCGGACGACGGCACAATATGTTGGTACTAAGTTGACATTTTGTAATTGTTGGCTTTTCTATAAAAGTAACAAACACATTCGGCGTCATCAAACACAAGTTTTGCTAGGCTTGGATCAACAAAAATCTAAATGACATAGTGTAAAATTTAGTTTAAAATAGAATACCAAAATGAAATACAACTCACTACACAGTACCCAAACACGTAAGCCTACTCACTCCCAGTAGATTTCTGACGGCGTTTTCAACGCGCTGCCACGAGATAGCGTGATGGACGTTGAGACTACTGTAGACGTCACATTGAACTCATCTGAACACAGCCAGCCAACTACGCAAACTTAGCCAACAATTTAACCTAATGCTCCCTGTATGCCATTAAATCACGTTAAACAGCGGCAGACATGTTGCTGTCCTAGTTTTTACGTAGTCGTCCTAATAAGCCGCATTATGTCATTATGGCTCTTGTCGGTCCGTCCGTCCGTCTGTTTCGCACTGGCTCTTAACTTGCAAACAAAAAGATATACAAAAATTAAAATTGCTGTAAAAGTTCTCCAAAACATGGCTAACAGATGTGCTAATTCTAAATTCAAAAGGTCAAAAGATAAGGTCACCCTACGTCGAAAATCTCCAGAAAATGCGCATATCTCGCACAGCTCGTATTTGCAGATCGAGCGCCGGCGGCCTGGCTCACTGCACAACGCACATTAAAGATACAGTGCAGTGTGTGTGTAGGCATAACTAGCTGGACGGCCGCATGGCATGTCGTCACAAGTCGTGGCGACGTCTTTGATGTTTTACTGGTAACTCGAATCTCGTTTCTTGCAGCAGCACAAAAAATATCTCTTTTAGAATCACTTCTTCTAATGCATTAAACACAGTTATAATACATGTATAAACCGTTGTCGCTAGTTGCGTTGGTGTAGTTTTGAAGGTCGCTGAGTCGGTCGAAGCAGCCGAACTGGATCCACTCTGGCCGACACGATTGCCATGGCAACGTGGTCGTGAAGGACGCGAACAGATAGCGCACTATGTACGCGATGATCATGTTGTAATAGACGGCAACCATAAAACTCATCAACATCATCGACCAACCGACGCCTATATGGTCACATCATCTGTACTATCACCCGCTGACTGCCAACAATTACTTATTATTCAAGTGTCCGCATTACGCGCCATGTTCGTCCGTCCGTCCTGCAGCTGTCTGTCTGTCTGTCTACACCTATAACGCCTATAACTGTATGACAAACAATTAAAGGCGTATAATAAACTCATTTATCTTCCTTTTTGCCGACTCCATTCATGTAACATTACCAATTTTACATGATTATTTTTGCATTTAAATACAGTTTTACGGTCTATCACGCAGACATGAATAAAGCATCTCATTTGTTTGTTTCGACAGGGAAGTGTTTTCTCCATATTTAGCTTGCGTCGCCGAATGCTCATGTTCATTTTCTTTAGCTTAGTTGGCAGTACTGTTGTGTTTAGTTGGCAATTTCGCCGTTAATGTTGAAAAATTACACAGACAGCAAATATTCGTAAATTCGTTCCGAGAACAGCATATTAGAACCAAATATCTGTAGCTTACCTTTAAACAAGGGCAGCAATTTCCAGACGGAGATGGGTCCGAGAGAGGAAAACTGTCCAAGCGACAGTTCAAGGAAGAAGAGCGGTAGACCAGCTAAAATAAGAATGATGACGTACGGGATCAGAAAACTCGCTTCAACACACACACAAAAGAAACGTCTTTATATGGGAACAGCAGGGCCGTAGACACCGCAAAGTATTTTATATAGACGGACAGTATAGGCCTAATGCATGCACTAAAACTGCCAAACAATAAACTGTTAATTTTAGTCTAAATGCACATTAGATGTACATACCTATATTAATATCACTGCTTGATCTTCCAGCCTATGCCAGTAGTAGGCATAATGAACTGCCACTAGCAAAAAAAGAGATGTGTAAAAATTGTGTTTAACAATCTTTAGCACAATATTACAGGCCTCAGGCCTATTTGCATTTTAATTGCAGCAATCTCTGTCGCCTCACTCTGAATGGAGACCAATATGTGTAGATACGAACCGCCGCCGTTTTGATAGGCGCGGAAAGGAAATCTCCAGATGTTGCCGAGACCCACAGCAAAGCCGACCGCCGACAGCAGAAAATCCAACTTGCTCGACCAGTTTCCTCGTTGCTCGTTTTCATCTTTCGTCCCAACGCTTGTCGTCTGCCGACCCCGCAGTCGAAACACACGTCAATAAGGTCCATTATCGTGCAGAATACAGTTTTGTTCGTTGCACGCTATGATAAGCTATAAAAGTCACCAAATTCACCTAATGTCTCAACACTAATAGGGCCCCGGCCTACTATAGGCAAAGTTCCGACTTTCACCATATACACTGGCTACTCCAAGACAAACACCTAATTCGGACGTCTAAAATACATGCTGAGTATAAGTTTCCGGTTTCAAAATAAAACTAAATCCATTACAGGCATCGCAATCTTTGACATTAGCAACATTCCGAACTAATTTTCAACTTATGTAAGAAAAGGCAGACGACTAAAATGCCGAAACAGAAACACAGAACAGACGATGGGCTACATGTAATTATAACTACCTGACTGTCGCAAATTACTCACCGATATTGTTGTACTGAGACCGAGCTGTGCCAGGCTGCTGCTACTGGCCATGGTCACGACACTCAGATCAGATCACTGTGATATCTGCAGCTGGATCAGCTAATCCTATTTGAGGCAGGTTTGTTTGATAATCCATAGAGCAGGACGTTAAAACATTTCGAGCAGTGGTTGAATACGCGCCGGCCGTACACAGGTAGATTACCTAGTGAATGGCTCGGGCTAGATAGATCGACGTGCTATTGTGATTCATTGTTCAGTCACCTGTATTAGCATCGCTTTTTGTGCTGCTGCCAGCGCGTGACCGTACGTGGTGGCTGCAGCGCTGCGAGTTTTGCTGGCGCGCCGAGTACGTATGTTATAGTAGGCCGGTCGCCTGAGCTATGACTGTGGGTCAAACGACGACGCGTCCAGGAAGCGACTGCGACAACAGTCTCCACGTTCGTATCAAATACGCCTCAAGGTTTAGGCCGAAGGTAAACGCATTGGTCACCGAGTTGGCCCCATATGGGTATAAGGAGTAAACTGGCACCGTCAACCTTTGGCCCACAAAAAGACAATTAATGCCGAAAATAGACGTTATTACTAAAAAGTTTGGAGTCAGAATCTATTTTTGAACTACTTTGATGTTTCAACCATGTGTTTTACTCAGTGATCTACCAGGAAGTTACTCAACGCGTTTCGGTCGTATTAGATAACAAAAAGAAAAAAACAGTTTAGCTGTCGCTAGGGAAAGTCGACCGTACCGCCTACGTCCGAAGCCCAGCGTCCGACTTTTAATTAGCCTAGGTAGAGAAAGCGATTTCTTGGAGGTGAAACAATTCCATGCACGCTATGTTAACGGAACGCTGCTCATGAAAGCTACAATCAACGCTAGTAGAACAGATGTCGCACGTGTTCATCTCGCGGTTCTCGCCAGGCGATAAGCCTATATAAATAGCTGTTCAGTCGTAAATAATCAACGAGAATATCGGACGCACGTTTCGCCAATATTTCTTACAATAAAAACGCCTTGCTAGTTAAGACACGTTACAGCCTATACAGTTCCTGTTGCAGTACTGACCTCCAAAGTCATCCAAGGTCAATGATTCTTATATCATTTGAAAACTAATACGTTACTTTTTATTAGTGATCAATAGTAACTTTGGCGCTATCTTTCACTTATCTTTCAGGTATACTATATGACCAGTTTTCCATTGAATTTTCTAGCCCCTTCACTCAACCAATCTACTTTTAATTTGAAAACGTTTCACTTGCTGAAATTTTGCATGCCGAGGTATATGGAACGTGGCTAATTATTTGTGTAAAAGTTTTTCCCCTATGACCTAACGCGTAACCACAATACATCCGTTACGAATTCACGGAATTCACGGAAGCCGTGAATTTTGGCGCTTGCCGTGAATTTTAGCGTTTGCCGTGATTTGCCGTGAATTTTTTTGGCACGGGCTGCACTTTTGTGTCAAAATCTGTAAAATTTGATTGTTAAACATTGAAGCTAGGCGTCTTGCTTCATATTTTTGTACTGAAGACTATGGACTCAACAGTTATTGTACTGTAGCACTGCTGTGTGTATAGCTGGATATAGTTACTAAAACTATTCCTAAAAGTTACTAAGAACGATTAATGTTAGTCATTTTGTGAGATGACGATACATGACTGATTGTTGACTAGGGAGAGAACAAAAATGTTTGTCAATGAGACGTTTTTAACGCTATATATGACCGTTAATTGCCACCGTGAATTCGCCGTGAATTTTGCGACTTTTATAAAAGTATGCCGTGATTTTTTCACTTTTGCACCGTGATTTTCGTCTGGCCCTACAGACGACGACAGACAAACTGATAGATGGACGGACAGGCGACAACCATGCCAATAGTTCGACCGTTACAAATTTGACGCACAACTTTAAAGATCGGCTATCGCATTGCGGTTACAAAAGCGCCTTGCTGTCACTGGTGGCATCCTTTGGCAGATACGAATGGGGTAATGTCTATTTATATCTGTGAACTGTGATCATCGTCGGATAGAGTGTGTGCTTACTTACTGTTTTTTTCGCAAATATCGTTTTGAGCGAATATGTAATTATGTATTCTACGTTTGTTTACATTAGTTTTTGTTTACGTAACTCGTAACTTTTTCAAATGGTTACTTACGTAATAGTTGGTATAATTGTCCTGCTTATACTTAAACTCAGACTTGGCTGTAAGTCCAAGCGTGTTCATGTGGTTGTTTTGGGTGACGTTGGAAGAAGCCCGCGCATGCAGTTCCATGCGTTGTCATTAGCCAACACAGGATTTCAAGTGCATATGTTTGGTTACTTAGGTAATAAATACTGTCTGTAATTGTTGTCAGACGTTAGCTTTTTTGTCAATGTTTGCCAAAAGATGGAGAGACTGTCACATTTGTTTTAAGTTTTTATTATTAGCAAGAATGCCGTGGGCATGATAATGACGTAATGTGGGGCAAGTGAAGCATGGTGGGGTTTTTCTGGGTCAGAGAAACTCCTGTGATGCAGGTTCCTCTCCAAAGTCCAGCAGTAGATCTTCGCATGGCGCCCCATGGGTCACACGAACCACTGAAGGGGTGCAAGTGAGCACTGGTGCTATAACCAGAGACCATCTGCTTCAGGTACCCCAACCCAGTCATGGGCAAATGGCACTTCATGAAAGACGTCCTTTCAGTTTGGTTTGATGGTCAACCGAAAGAGACCATCTTTGGTGAGAGACCATCTTTGGTGGCATGGCACCCTCCCCCCTGTAAAACAGCTTAAGAAACTCGCATGAGCGCGCACATCTAGATGTCACAAGTGTCATTGGATATGCGTCGATTCAACTCGATCCGATTATAATGAGCTTTGTCATGTGTCAAGTGTGCCATGTTATTTTCTACAGAATTGTGAAACACAATAATTTTCACTATACAACAATCTTGAAGACTATAGATGCTTTTGTTATGACACTATCAATTTTGCAGAAATCTTTTTGTTAATTTTTTTGTTAAAATAATTTAAAATATTTATAGTCAGAATGTGTAGTCTGTATGCATATGGCCAAGTTTTGTGAGGCTTCTAATAGTAGTTGCTCTTTAATTAATTTTTTACAGCACAGTTTATTGTATGTTGCACATTATGTACTTGTTAATTTGCAGTTGCTTGATAGAAACTGGTGGCTTATATAAATATGAATATTATTATGAAATGTGTCATATTATGATGTGTGAACATGTTGCTTCAAATGTTATGTTGTTTTTAGAATCTCAGCCTCATTCGGATGTGACTGACACTTCTTCCATTCATCTAAAGCACATTCCAAAAGTTCCTCAGATCTTCAGTTGTAAGTGACATTGACACATAAAATAAACAGGCTATATCAGAAACCAATGATTTGAGAATTTTTTTTGTTGAAGTCACTGAATTAATTTTTTCCAGAACAATGTGTTGTGATGCTTATCTCACTGAGTTTAGGTAATACACAGAAATCATATTAGAATGCATGAAAGTTGAGAATTGAATTATGCAATGAACGGTGTTGATATAATCAAATAGATTTTAGATTATTTTTAACAACATAATGTTCTTTCATTTGCATATGTTATTAGTGCTAATAATAGCAGTAATTATTGTATAATTTTGGAATTTTTTTGTAGATGTACCAAAGCTGTTACATTTCTGTATGAAGGTTATATGGCAGTTTTTCAGCATATTGATGTTGTTGCTCATGGCTCCGAAACCATCTCATATACTGTTGCAGGTGTGTGTTTGCATAATATGGCAAAAATGTCAGTAATTTAGTTATTAGTTAATGTGCTGTTTTTATATATTTATTATTCATAACAATTCTCTTACAAGACAGAGAGGTGCTAAATGTTAGAAATGATGCTAGTAATTAAACATTACATGTCAGTTTTTTAAGTAAAAATTATTGTACACAGATAGTCTTATCTATGGTGCACATTACTGGCCATGGACTACGTATTTTTTTTGTTCTGAAACTGTTTTATGTCACTGTATAAATAACCATATGAATTTAATCGGTAAATGTAAAGTTTAAATATTTCAGTGTATTTCTCTGCCATCTTATTACTGACATGTTGAGGGTTGATTGCTATTGTGAAACCTTATATTTTACTTTGTTTAGTTAGAGTTGCCTGTGTTTATTATGTCTAAGAATGCAAGGACATTCTGTTGTGTCTGAATATTGTTGGCAGATGTGGTTTTTGATATACATGGCGTTTCATTAAAAAGGACCCCTTTTTGTTTTTTTTCATATTTCACTCAAATGATGATAAATTTACAAAAAAAAATTTACCAGTTGTAGCTGAAGAAATATTAATTCAAAATATTTAAACAAAATGTTGCAGTTGATTAAATATTTTTTGCTAGTCATGACACAATGCTGACGTCATAATGTGTCATGAGTACAAGCTTGCTTGTTTCAACTGGTGCTGTCCGTTGCTACCCTGCTTTGATGGTGAACTTAATCTGCTTTACTAATGAAAAAAAATGTTTATCGTGTCAGCACTGAGCAACATGGGGACATGAATTCAGGCATCATGTGATCCAAAAACGCAACCATTTTGCAAACTCGGTGTGCTAGTGTACTGTCTTGCTCGAACATATGAAAGTCCAGCTATCCCTACAGATACATAAATGCAATCGCTTTGCACGTTTTTTGTAACTGCAACTGTAAAACTTCAAAAATTTGTCATTATGAACCATATTTTTCAACATCAGAGCAGGGTAGCAACTGACAGCACCAGTTGAGACTAGCAAGCTTGTACTCGTGACCTATTGTGAAGTCAGCGTTACATCACGACTAGCAAAGAATATTTAATCAACTGCCATATCTTGTTAAAATATTCTGAATTAGTATTTCTTTAGCTACAACTAGTAAAAAATTCTGTGTAAATTTATCATCATTTGAGTGAATTATGAAAAAAAACAAAAGGGGTTCCTTTTTATGAAACACTGTGTATGACTCTTTGCATATGTACATTTTAGAAGGTATATCTATACAGCACAGTCATTATCGATGAGAGGTGTAAAGGATGCAAGTGGGCACTGAGAAAGCTGAATGCCTGAATGCTAATTTATAGAAAAAGTTTTTTTTGCTTTAATACTATATTAGTGTCATTAGGATTAGATTATTGATTCAAACCATATTAATTTTTTAAATGTGATAATTATTTTTGAGCGGTCATTCAGTCAGTTACTTTTTTGTCGGTGTGTTGTGCATATTTAATGAGTTTTTTACTTACTTACTGTAGAATCCTCCGTCATTGCCAGCAGCTGCCAGTTGCCTGTTGGTGGCTTGGTTGCAAGGATGCAAGTTTATTGTTGATTGGCATAACTACGGCTACACAATTCTTGCTCTGGACCTCGGTGCTGGTCACCCATTAGTCGGCATACACAGATTGTGAGCATCATCATCATCATCATGACTGTCGTCATTACTAAGCATTTGTTACTGTATGAGCATAGGTGTGCATTAAAACAGTAAAAAAAGTAAAACTTACTAGAAGGTCGTTAGGTAGTAATAGCTGTGATGAAGAATTGAGCTTTTGGGAAAGCTTTTTATGACAGGATTTTCTGCACTGGTTGATTAGTGAGAGAAAAGGTTGAGTTTTGTAAACAATTAGAGCTGTCAAGGCGTTAATTTTTTTAACGCATTAACGCAGTGCGTTAATTTTTTTAATGCATTAATTAACGCGTAAATTAACACACCCAGTCCCGTCGAGATGGAGAGTAGGAGGTAAATTACCCTGGGCCCGAGACGTTTATGGGACCCGCCTGTAGAATATAGAAAGTTAGAAAAATGAAAAAAAGTTTAAAAAACACATATAATTTTTATCTTTTAAACGTATTTAAACTATTTATTATTTAACTATTACAGTATTTTTATTTTGTATATCATCTCTTGTCCATAGAGTCCATCATTTTGTGATGGACTTTGTTGGGTTACAAACAGTTTGTGCATTTTGAGCTAAAAACAGTGCTTCTATAATGACAGCAATTTTGCATACATCCTTAGCAAAACTCTCCCCCATTTTTTACTGGGTGCAAGCTACGTCCACTGCAGGTATAGCGACAGAACTCCCTGCACTGCACAAATCCAGGACTTGCAGCTGACACAAAGAGATGCCGTACAGCACGACTTGTTGTTCACAACTAATCAAAGTAGTGAAGTTTGGACTTGACCAGGCACAAATCTGACGTTACAGAAAGATCCTTGCAGTTAAATGTTGGTCGCTCGGTGCAATGGTCTATAGCGGTGGCCTACTGTGGTACAACATCGGAATCCTCTAAGTAACCGAGAAATTGCTACGGGTTCCACATTCACTCGCAGCAGGCAACACTAAGCAAACAGCTCAGGTCAGCTCAGCCTCCTATCCTCAACTATCACGTGTTTTTTACGCATATGCGTTAATTTTTTTAACGCACGTTAATTTTTTTAATACGCATTAATTTATTAACGCATTAACGCGTTAATGAACGCGTCAACTGTGACAGCTCTATAAACAATACTATAGCAAGTAAGTACTTTTGCTTGTATATTTTACTGAATTTTTGGCAGTGAATTATTGAATGTACATTTTATGCAATATAATGTACCGGTATTTTACATCAGCTCATGCATTGTATTTTATTGTTAGGTATGAAAGAATTTTTGGAAGACTAACATCTTACAATATTTGTGTCACAACTGCCATGAGAGAAGATTTGTTGCACAAATGGAACGTTAGGTGGATTGTTTTTTTTTGCTTGTTGTCTTGCTGTGAAGTATGAAAGCCAGAAAATGAGATATCTATTACGATCACATATTTTGAGCTGACAGTAACACTTTTGGAAACACATCATGGTGTATACAGGACATTGTTTGCTGGAGTGTTCTTGGGATTGATGAAGCTGCTTTGCTGACCCATGATAGAGAGAAGTGGAGAAGGGTGTTCATTGTGTTATCGGCCCTTTGTTCCTAATTTTTCGAGGTTGGGAACGAAGAATACGGAAGACAAATCTTGTTAGTATCATTCTTTTTCTTTCTCATCCCATGTCTTTATTTCTGCCATCCCAAGAATCTAGAGGGTCTGTTGAGGTGTATGGTGGAGCCTCAGCTACCAATGCATTTCGTGTATATCGAGCCAAGAAATTGTGCCTGATAAAAAAAGATTTTTTTGTTGTTGTGAAGAGACATAATGTCGAATGTGAGGTCACATTAAAATGTGTGAGATAATTTTAATGGGCAGAAGTACATGACCCAACTGAAAATGTGTAGAACTCATGCAAGATGCTTAAACCAATGTATGAGTACTGTTGTATTTTTTTAACTTATCATGTGTTGATTATTTATGTATTATGTATTTTTGTGTATTTTTTCAGAGCGGTGACTATGCATGATAGACCTGCAAAGATGTTTGCTGATCTTGATGTTGCTGGCCGGCACAAGTTATTTTGGAAACTTGACATATTTCAGTGAGTATGTTTTAAACTGATCTGCATTTGTATTAGTTTATCATTTCTGTTATTGTTCTGAATGGAGTACCCCATTAGATTTATTTTTTTAAAATAAATGTTTGCTAGTAATATGCGGAAATGTGTATTTTTCTTAATATTGGACATTGCATATTTTGCATCATTAACCTTGTGTCACCTGTATGGCTTTGATGTCGGAATGGCTTCTGCTGTTATGCATTAGTTGAGCATTTTCAGTTAACAGTTGCCAGTTGTCATAGTTTTTGATTGTACAGCATCAGCGGTTTCTAATGGGTTTATTTTATCTTTATTCGACTTATTTGTACAATATTAACTTGACCATTAAGGGCCAATTGATTCATGTCCAAGTTAACTTGTAGGTTACCTAACCTAGGTTATCTTGGTCGCGAGGTTAAGTCTTTGTCGCGTTTATTCACGAAAAAAACTAACCAGAGTTTGCTAATCCGCGAGTTATACCTCGTCCATATAACCACACCACGAATCAAAAGTTTCGATTGGTGGTAGTAGTGATGTGGCTGTTCATTTATGGCCGACTATAGGTTATGAACTAAATGGCATGTCTGTGGGTAGTAGAGGATATTTAAGTGGCAATTAATGTACAGTGTATTTCGACAGGATGCAATAAAATGCAATACAACACATTGCAGCAACCGTGAAAATTTCAATTTTAATACATAATCATGATTACAATTATTACAAGAATTTTTAATATTGTCAGCTTTACTGCGTATCGCCCCTATGCAAAAGTCGACTGTTCCACCTGATGTACCCCGCAAGGTCAAGGTCACTGGTGCAGAAGACATTTTCATTCAGCAACTTGGTGAATTGCACACGTAGAAAAAGTGCAATCATATTACAATAATTTCGCTGACTATAATGATAGAATTCACTACGCAAAATGTTGTCATGGTTCTATGTCTTCTGGTTCATTGACCTACAACTGTGAAAGGTTCGCAGATGTTATTTACATGAGTCAGCTTCGATCTTGCACTAATTGCAGGTTAACCTTGCAAAATCGGGAGGTTAACTGTGCGAGTTAAGTCTGAGATAACCGTGAGAGTTAACCTACTGATATGTCATGAATCAACGTGACAGATTTTAAGTTTTGGAATTGCCGACTTTAACCGATAGGTTATCTTTAACCTGGATGTGAATCAATCAGCCCTAAGTGACTTGTCACACATGCTGCTTTCAGCACCTTACTGACAGTATAGATATAGCTTTGTAGATCATTGTCGAGGTAACTAGATTTATTCACACTTTACTCTTAAGATGTTGTTGATATTGTTTTGTGTAAAATGTTGCTTAAGCAGTGTGTGAAGGTTTTTGTCAGTTTAATTTATGCAAGGAGAGTCAGTCAGTGAGCTGTAGTGACCATGGATAATTGGTCAATTAAACAAATGCTGATGTAGTAGTAGTATCTAAGTTTATTAAACTGCATCGGAGTACTGGCATTATTTCAGTGGGAGTTGTCTTTCGATGTACTTTTTACACTGCATATTAATTCGTGATCCAAGTGTCACTGAGTGAGTGTCGTATGCTGTATTTCTAAACATTATTGTAACTGCGTAAAAAGCTGCAAGATGTTTATTGGGTTTTACAGTATCATGGTTGTTGAACTGAAGTGTATCTTGTGCATAGAGTGAAAGATAGTCAGTTAGCTAACAACAACAGAGAGGTGACTGTATTCACAGAGACAGATGGCACTGGGTCTGTAAACTATCGACGTAGTCGGCCGGCATTACTTGTCAGCAGCACTAGCTGGACAGAGGATGAGGACTTCTCAGTTTTATTGAATGCACTTGATCGTAAGAGTTTGTTTCAGTCTGTTGTGTTTGTCACTGTTTTGTTGTCATTTCACAGAAGTTTTCCATAACGATATAGTGGTATAATTACAATTACATTAGTTGTTAGTACTTTTAGTAATTTTTGATGTTTGTGAAATAACTTGTATTGTTTTTTTGCTACGATCATTTTTATTGAGTGCCATAGCTTATGTTTTTACGTTTTTCTGCCTGTCTGCCAGTCTTATTCGAAAATTTATTAAAGGTCCGTGGACACCAAAATTAAAGTTTACATTTTATCCATTTTCCTAAAAATGCTGAATTTTCTGATAACTTTGACAGCAATATCAGTGCCCAGCATTTTGTCAGCACGGAAAAATTTACCTTTGAAATCGACAATATACGAAATTGATGTAGCAAACGCGCCGCTATGATGGCCTCCAGTTTCGTCATGAGTTTAGCCTATAGACATCATGAATAGCCAAGCCTAGACTGATGACGTCGTCGGCCAGGCCATTAATATTCATGATGTATATGGGCTAGGGTCATGATGTCACCAGGGGCACTGATTGACTAGGATATTTTGCATAACGTAACGTAATGCCGCATTTTGGTTGAAATCACACATTAATTTCATATATTTATAAAGCCGAAATTGACATATTATATACTCGAGGTTAAATGTCTAATTTAAATCTACATAAATTGCACGAGTGAGTTTGACCATGGCCATGGATAAGTGGTGGGATTAATTTTTTGCTAGGGTGGGTTGTATCCCAATAAATATTATTTAGATTTTGGTAGCAAGCATTCAGATTCGGTAATGAAAAGTCTCAACAGAGTTGAAGTTGAAGTTGACAGTTTTGTTACTAAAAATGGCCCATACGAATGCATAAAGTGATCATAGTGATGCTTATCTATCATGTAGTGAAGCATAAGAATTAAATTGATGGTTCTGTCGTGATAGTAGTACATTTATAGCTCACAATATACTTCATGTAATTAATGTCTTGCATGCATTCAATACATTGTTAGCGTTTTATGAATATTCCAGAGTACGACGAAAGTGCTGCAGTTGAGTCGGATTTGCCTGCAGTTATCTGTGTAATAACAGGTAATAATATCAGTAATAATGTCAGTAACTTTAAGCAAGTTATAAGTAATAATATTGGTTTATTTGATATTTTCTATACAGTTTAACTCAGACATTATGTGATCTGTATGCAATGATGCTGAGTGCATGACTGCGTGTGTATTGTAGTTGTGGAAGAAACTAGTTTACAATTTCTTTATTGCAATTCTGGCATTGTGCGACTCTGCTTTTTTCCGTTGCTGTCTAGTTTACAGCTATTTTATTTGTTAAATAAGAAATTTGCAAAGATGTCAGATTGCTGCTAACTTATGCCTGATCTTAGAATATTTGCTGCCCCCACTCGAGTCATCATTTGAGTGCCTAGTCACAATGGCAGAAGTGATGTGAACTCTTACTTAGAGCTGAATGAAGTGGATTTTCTGTGCATATGATTTGCATGAAGAATTGCATGTAAGTTGCAGTTCATAGCATTAATTTGTGGACAGGACGAGGACCACTGAAGCAGCATTACATGCGGATAATAGAGAATAAGTCGTGGGTCAAAGTTCAAGTGTACACACCGTGGCTTGAAGCTGCTGACTATCCACTACTTCTAGCATCGGCTGACCTGGGTGTCTGTTTGCACAAGTCTTCCAGTGGTCTTGATTTGCCGATGAAAGTCGTCGACATGTTTGGATGTCGGTTGCCCGTTTGTGCAATCAACTTTTCTTGGTACGATTAACCGTCTGCTTGTTTTTACTCTATTCTGTGTCATTGGGTGTGATTTTCTTGACTATTTTACAGTTACTTATGTGTAACATCAGTGGCGTAGCAAGAGGGGTGCGTGGGTGTGGACTGCACCAGGCGGCACTTTCTAGGGGGCTGCAAAAGACATGCATGCAATAATAACAATGTAATTAATCGTATTTATTACAGACACGGGTAACTGCAACATTAAGCATGCCATGAAAACTCTGGGTGTCTAAATATTAGGAAATTAAAACTGTCCGGAGCTTGAAGAGACACGTTTCTTGCCAGGCCTGCCCCATAGGTTATTACGAGACCAAGATGGGCGGCATATATACGTGGCGGATACAAGAATGAAAAGTGAGACGTGCAGCCACCCCTTCACCCTTGCTCCCCCAGCGTGAGTGAGTGAACACTTTAGGCTATATGCAAATTGCTAGTCAACAAGATAATGTTCATATGAACACAGAATCTGTCCAATGCATTTCAACAGTTTACATTATATGTCTGTATAAATATAATCAGTGAGCTGTTTAGACCGGTAGAAAAAAATCAAACAGTTTAATTTCAAGTTGTACAGCAGCAATGATCCTTTCATTTTTCTGTATTATTTTAACTAAACAATAAACACTGTCAGTTACGAGACCATTCGATTCGTCATCAGCGCATTACTATAAAAGGTCCATCGTCACCATGTGTCTATCTTGCACCGTTATAAAGATTATGGCGCCTCAAAGATAATGGGTCACGAGTTTGACGTTTTGGGGTCACGTGACGTCATCGGTCACGTGACCATTCGACTCCCGGGGGTTGACTTTCTATCAGTGGTCCATGGTGACCATGCGTCTATCTGGGTAAAGAAAGAGGAAGGTGGAAGCTTAAGAAAAGTTGGTCGCACGGACGGACGGACGGACGAACACTCAAGTGATTTTTACTCTGTCCAATGCTATGCGTTGCATTGGACAGACAATGAGTTCACGTACCGGTATCAGAACAATGATTAAAATCGTTGCCACCAGATGTCATATTTTAAAGCTAAAATGCACGAAATTCGATTTCGGTGGGGCTCTGCCCCTGATCCCACCGCTTCCCTAGACCTCCTAGCTGGGTTTAAAAGATCCTAATTCTAAGGG
>Ga0056128_1004480_pt1 | contig 17473 bp, 13 predicted proteins | sample WorMetLIZISLAND2_FD_71113 | JGI IMG/M metagenome (GOLD analysis project Ga0056128, IMG submission 71113) | Marine gutless worms symbiont microbial communities from Max Planck institute for Marine Microbiology, Germany - Olavius geniculatus... ... | reverse complement strand
AATTCACACGTTACTGCCAATTTAGCATCATTTTAGGGGTAGGACAGATTTGTGTAAATCAGGCAAAGAATATTTAAATGCTGAGACATGCAAGTTGTACACTTCTTCTGTACACAATTTTGAAACTTTTGGCATACTACGTGCCTTTCCATCAATAAACATCTCTAAATTATAAAAGCTCAAATATCCTTGTTAAATCTAAGTGTTCCAGTCAATTTGGCAGAATTTCGGGGGTGACAAATATTTATGTAAATTGGGCAAAGAATATTTAAATGCTTCACTATGCAAATTTGTCGTTTATTCTTTACAGCATTCTGAAACTTTTGACGTATCACACGTCTTTCTACCACTAACCACCGCTGAGTTATCAATGCTCAAACAGGTCCGGTTTTTTTGGGCCACCCTGCATAGAGATAGAGACAAACAGACAGTCAGACTTCATGGTTGAGAGTAGCCAGGAAATTCCCAATCCTGGCATCCGGGATTAAGAAATTTGTAATCCTAAAACGCGATACAATTTTCGGCATAAAGTTTACAGATTGGTCATACGTAAAAGTAATCCTGCTACACATATTTCATTCATAGGACGCACTAGGTCCCATCCCCCTGGTAGGCATATCTGAACTGTAGAGTCATCGCAACAGTCACAGTGCAACTGTCACTGTTGAAATGCAACTTACAGTGCATAGCAAAGATGTTGCATGAATAAAATATCTCATCGGATGACGAGAATTGTTATTTTATCATCTAACAGTTTGAAAAATGATTTCTAGAGTGTCGGGAGTGGGATTGGAATGGCACCAATTTCAGGATTCCGGATGGGTGAAACAGACAGGATCCCATATTAGAGACAGTCAGACTCTTCAGTCTTTACGGTTGAGAATAGCCAGGAAGTTCTGCAGCTTACACATAATCTAAATTTCCCATTGTAGACTCGGACAGATTAACAATATTACACATAATGCACATATACAGAGAACTACTTTCATAAAATGCACACTTTGCAATCAGGCATTTGATTCAAACTTCGATTTCCTTTTTCCGACACATGCAGACCTGCCGTGAAACATGTCTTGCCCATTTTGTTGTAAAAAAACAGCATTTCATAATATAAAACACACATTAACCTTTATTTGCTGACAGATAAAATAAACTTAATAATAGTAATTATACATGCCTCAGTACCATAATCTAAGCAAAAACAAATTCTATGAACTTGAATAGCTTACTACTCACTGCGAATACGCAAGGGGCTGCTTTCAATACACCGTGGTGGACGGTACTACCAACATCAATGATTTGAAAATACTATATGACAAAAAATAATATCTTGCTAAGGATAACAAGTATATTATGTTGGACAAAAACAAGGCAGTACATACATCGATGGCTGATGCATCATTTTCAACGAGAATGAGCTGATGACGATCAAATGCATGAGCCACATCATAACCACATCGCTCAACCCAACCCAGACAGATACGCAGAGGACACTCGTCTGCAGCCAGCTTTCTATTCTCATGAACTGGACACAGATACAGTCATATAAACAGACAAACAGGCAGACACACTCAGATAGATAGATACACGAGGGGCGTTCAAAAAGTTTTGCAAGTCGATATGTTAGACTGAAAAACTTTTCAAAATTTATACACCAATAAAACACATTTTTGTCCTAAACACGTATGAGCCTAAAGCGGATATGATGTCATTGTAATGAGGTTACAGCTACATGATCCAAAAGTTCATGATAAGCAATTTAGAAAAAATAAAGTATTGGGTAGCAAAAACAATCTGGTTTGCTAGCAGATGATAATGACGTTCATGACATAAACTGTGTTTTTTGATGGCCTAACACTAACGCATTAGGCATACCTGCTGATGGCACGGCAGACAAAAAAAATCTAAAAAAGTTTTGTTTTGTTGTATCGAGGCAATATACTAGAAAATTTTCTTTTTGTGCTCTGGCTTGGGCGTATTTATAATATACTTATACATGAACTAACGCTAATGCGTTAGGCATCAAAAATGCAGCTATAAGTCAGTGGATCATACCCATTGAAATATGCACGATGAATATTTAATGAAACGGGCGTCAAGTGGCTTCAACTCATTGTGTTAGGCGAATGGTGAGTAAACAGTTCACTTATTTATAGGTCTGTGGCTTCAACCACTCACTAGCAGTAGTACCCTGGTAATAAACTTTAAGTAAGTAAGTGAGTAAAAAATAAGCAAGAAGTGAGTAACTGAGTGAGCATTACCGAGCTGCTGCCTGGAGTCATCAAACGTTCGTTCGTATAGCGCAAACTTCATGGCGTTGTCAGTGATGTTGAACTTGGTCAGCAGCGCAGAGATCACATGCTGAGTTACTGCCGAGCTACATATGGACAGACAGACAGACAGACAAACATACACACACAGACAGATAGAAAGACAAACAGACAGAAAGCCAGACAGGCAGAGAGGCATAGCATTGTTAACAGAGCTGTCAAAGCGTTAATTTTTTAACGCATTAATTAACACATTACTAACGCACCCAAGCCCATTAAAAAAGGACAGTAGAGGGTAAGTTATCCCAGGGCCCGCGACATTCAGGGGCCCCGCCTGTCGAATATAGAAAGTTCAAACTGCAGTTAGTTATTGCGCAAAAAAAAACTTCAGATGCCAATTTCGAATTTTCAATCAGCAAGAACTGATGTCATAGCTAGCATAAAAATCTATTAGCATGTCATCTGAATAGTTATTTATTTACAGTAGTGATGGAACGGCAACCACAGTTTAATTACTTGAATTCATTCGATTGTCAAATAACCGCAGTTTAACGGAATATTGGAACTTTTGCTACACAGATTTAGTAAATGAAAATATCAAAATAATAAATTTACATACAACATACATGTGTTAATTTTTTTAATGCACGTTAATTTTTTAACGCATGTTAATTTAATAACGCATTAGCACATTAATTAATGCATTAATTTGACAGCTCTAATTGTTAACGAATGATAAACATGGTCAGCAAGGCAGATACACCACCACAGAGCATGCACAGATATGCAACCATACACAAAGACATACTCAAAGAAATACAGAGACACATACAGACACATAGGAAACACATAGGTGACACCTGTTTATGTTAGACGCAGATACTTCTGTTAAAAAACAAAACAGAAAACCTGAGAAATAATAAAGGCAACAAAAAACTAAAAAACATAAAAACAGAACAAGAGCACAATTATGTAACACAATCTAAACTGAGCTCAGTCTTACTATTAACATCACACCCGAGCAACAGTGGCAATGTAAGCTGAAAAAATTGGGAGAGGAGAGAAAATTCCAATTTTCCCACAGACAGTTGCAAACTTCCACCTTGATGTCTATTTTGCCCCTAGCATGCCCAAAAATGGGAAACGTCCAGTCACAGTGAGTGAGTAACGTCCCACCCGACACAATCTAGGTCATTTCGGGGACGGCCTTTTCAGGCAAAATGCACACAAACACAGAGTAATGGAACGGTAAGTTTAACCTTTACAGAAACACAAAACACAAAATATAAATAACAAGCTAAACCTAAAATGTAAGAACTCTATTATATGCGTGCATATGTAATCAACATAATGGCAGTTCCAGTCCCAAATTTGGTCATTTTAAAGAAAATGTTCTAAGAAAATGAAAACCTTTTGACAGACTAAGAAAGCCCTGACACCCAGACACAATGCCACCGACCAACAACAATGTAGATAGCCGCATTAGTTTACCTGTCAACATGGATGACCTTTGACGTGCCCTGAGGAAGATAGAATGATAAACATTTGACATCATCATCATCATCATTATCAGCATAATCATGGTCATCATCGTGAGCCGGTGAGAGCAAATGTCTTGACAATGAGATGGTGATGGGCCGAGTCAGGTTCATGTGAATGCGAATGAAACCAGAGAACGATGATAAAGTCGATGATGATGACACAGGATCCTTTCACACATTTACACATCAAATTTCATGATTTATCTATGCATCAACCGCTTACAACTCATCCTGAAAAACTCAGCCACTAAAACCATTCTGTAGCAGTATTGGTAAAATCCAAGTTATCTTGGGATTCAGCAAAGCCTTACATTAACAGCCGTTATAGTCACCAAATTCTTTTTCCGACTATTTCTGGACTGTACTCCAACTAATCTCTCTCTAGTGAACCTAACAGTAGTTTGTATTACTTAGGCCAATATAAAAATTCTGGATAGATTAATTGATTGACAAGCTACACCCAGCATTACAAATATTTAGAGCTTATCATCCATCATCTGATAAAGACTTGGCTGTTACTACAACGGTTACTCAAACTACTACACAAATGTTACCTAGAAACAGCAGAACATGCTTGCCTGTTCTGCTGTTTCTAGACCTGTTTGAAGACCTTGCCTGCCACACAATTGTTTGCAGAGCTTACCAGTATCATGACAAGAGTGTAGTTGTTACTCACCACAAAGTATAAATACTACACATTGAGAGCAGAACATTTAGCAAAACATCATATCTACAGTTGACTATGGCAAAACTTTCTAATTACACCTAACAAAGTTCAAAATGCTATGTAAATATTTATTTCATGAAGCAAACAAATCTGGGCGTTATTTATTAACAAATTTTACAAGAGCATTGAAAACACTGCTGGAAAGTCAAAAATGCATTGCATAAAAAGCTGTTTTCAATATTCTTATAACATCATCAACAACTGATAGGACATTTTGATATTATACCCTCGATATGATAAAACAACTAGTATAACTCGTATTACATCTACTACACAACTGCAGTGGTTGTTACTACTACAACAACAACAACTACTACTACTACTACTCAATGTGCTAGTAGAGCTTACCAGTGTCATGACAAGGCCATGACTGTTGGTGTTGAATTTACTGATGGCAGCAGCAAGTCGACATCGATCATCATGACTGGAGCTGATGATACCACTGCTATTATTGCTGTTGTGATGTAAATGTGAGCCAGCATATCTGCTGCTGACATATGCCGGACTGACATAGTAGCAGCCATCGTACTCAGCATTCAAGACACAGTCTGGGTCCATCAGAGCCTCATTCTAACAGACACATATGGGATAAAAGAAGATATTTGCTAGAATGCAACTATGAATAGCTGGAAAGTTACAATACAATACAATGAGTTAAATGCTAACAGATACAGACACGAATATTGAGTAGAATAAGATAATATTTAATAAAACACAACCATGCAGCTAAAATCACAAAAAGCACTTAGGTACAAAATACATAATCACAAAATCATGGAAAACAGTCAACTAGCCTTGCAAATAGACAATACCAAAACTAATAACTAAACATATACAAATTGCACTAAAACTAAAACTGATTCATAAAAAAATTCACAACAGTTACAAGACAAAACTTACACTAATGAAGTTGTAAATAATCAGAGTCGAAACAGATATTCATGCATCTTACCATCCACAACACCGAGTAAGCAGTAAGTGAAGTTTCCGTCTGAACTCTTGAAGGTTTTCGACCTCGACCACCAACTGCTAGTGTTACTGGACACGTGATAGTGACGAGCTGACGACAATGAGAATGACATGTATATCTGCAGACTACAACAATTCACATCTAGCACCGTCACTTACTCAGTTTCAAAATTCAAATATGCCATTACCAAAAGTACTTCTCATCATGATCAGTGATGAACAAAATGCAAAAACCACTTAAACAAACTTACAAGTCATTCAAGTTTAATGCAAAAAAATGCTACCATAGAAAAATTCTTTGTAGAGTAGGCATAGTATATGCAACACCAAAACAAATGCTGTAAATAAAATTCTACCAATCACTGACTAGACTAAAAATATTTCAATCTATGAAAAAATGCACCCCAACAAAGATCAGCAGAGGTTGTAAATTAATGAATTACTCACACTGGCATAGCAGATAGTGACCGTAAACTCCAATGATGAGTTGACCACATCTGTCACACCAGACAGCAACATCAACATAAACAATGATGAACTTGTGGCCTGCATCGCTGCTGTCTGTGAGCCGGCTCAGAGGAAAGCCACTCAGCTGATTCAGTTCTATATGCTCAAATACACCATCATCATCATCATCACCATTAGCATCGTTGTTCATCATCCTGCGTCGTCTACCGCTGCGACTGTTTGATCGTGATCGACATCGTCTGATCAGAGACTTAACAATTCCCTCATCCTCAGCCTGGCTGCTTCTCTGGCCACCTGCATCTGCCGAGAACTTGCGATAAGTTCGAAAATCGTCATCGGAAGTTTGGCCAACGATGAAATGATGTCGCTGGGACTTGGATGAACAGGCTGATTGAGTTTGACATCTCGTCTGACAGTCCTGTTTATGCACCACTGACACACTGCTGCTTGCTGCTTCATCCAGCACCAGTTCACTGAACATCTCACTCAGTCCTACAAAAATTGCAGTACCAAATGCATCTACTAGTGCAACAGTCAGCCAAAAAACCCAAGCTAAGCTCGATAACTTCTGGCAAAGTATTGTGTATGATTTTCATATGCGGTTAAATTGAACAATAAATCCGTTGGCAACAATCGCTGTTTTTGCAACTCAAAAACTGCAGCAAATGTTTAAAAACACTATTATGAAGAATTTACCTGCGGGACAATGAAGATTTTTATGCGTGGCTTAACTTGTTCCATCATCATTCTGTTGCTTATTCTGCTAATGACTTCCAGCAACGAACCTATTGTTCAATTTTACCTTAAACACAAATTCACAGAGAAAAACGGTAGAATGTAGCAATTAAAACTTTTATTCTATTTTACTTGTGATGAAGATCGTACTACAGGCGAGACTAAAGGCCCATCTCTTTGCCATACTCTGTACAGCTGTGATTATCCAATGCATATTAGATTCACAGCTGTACATCTCCCTGGGAATTAACAAGGCAGCAGTTAAACTCACTGACGTCATCAAGGTTAGACAGCATGACCTAGCAGGCAGCAGGCTAGCACTAGGCTAGCACTGACGGCGGTGGCCGCTGGCTACTGGCAGACGGCGACAAGAAGATGGCGGTCGTTTTAGCTATAGTGTCATATTGTTGATTAAAAGTCGTTTCTTTCTTACAAATAGAGGCCGTACATTGTCTGTTTAGTACCAAACAGCTTGGCCCTCGTCAGTGAACAGGTTTGAATGCTGTTTCGTCAGATATGTGGGGTCCAATTAAAATGGTGATAGGCGAAAGCTTTTTCAATACAGCGATTCTAAGCTGCAATCTATGAATGCAGCTTATAACTAGGATACCCATCTCTACGTCTCTGCGTCTCTAATTTTAGATACTGTGCCGACAAAATCGACAAACACAACAATACAACATACATCAAGCAGTACACTATGCACATATATTATAACACGTATTCTGCGAATGTATATCCAAGAAATACAGCTATATGCAAAATAAAACGTATGACAGAGGTTATAAACATAAACAACCATAGCGAATATTATTTTATAATTACAACATAACGTAACTGGTGTTTGTTAACACTGACGTAACTCGTGATTACTTGTTATTGTGGTATTTTTGGTTAAAGTGTATATAAATTTCAACAAACGTACTGTCATTTAATTGTTAATATTATATGTTCTGTGACTACAATGCATAATAAATGATTTTATTTAACTTTGCAACGAAGACAAGGTTGTAATTAGAACGACCATCGTTTGATTTGATATTCTATGCAAATTTGTTGTTGTATGACGAAATGTTGTGGTTTTATTAAACATCTGTATTTCAATATATTAGTGAGCGTACTGCGTTCGATATAGCATATTTGCTTAGTTACCATATCGGAATGAATGCGGATGAAAAATATGAGCTGATCACCAGAAATCTGCAGGTAAACACGCCGTATGGTTGTGTTTCTGCCGGTGTAGTGTGGGGCAATGGTAAAATACGAGGTGCGAGGTGGGTATAGTGCAAGGGAGCGTGCGAGGAAGTCGTGCGAGGAATGGGGTAATTAGCGAGGCGGCGTGCGAGGCCGCGGTAGGCTATTGTGCGCTATTGGGGAGGGGCGTCAGTAATAGTCGGCCGGCGTCAAGGCATGGACCAAACACCATTGCTCATCTTAAATACAGTGTGTGCAAATTCATTTAATGTCAAATAATGTAATATCAAATATAAACGCAACGGTCAGTGCTCACTAGGAAAAACTGAAAACGTCATGATATACACAGTCTCAAGATATCTATCTGCCTATAGCCTAATAGTTCGTGAAAATTATTTGTAGAAAATCGCGAGCTATTATTATGCACGCTATATCAGGACATTTCCAGCTAGACAGGTGACTGTCTGCAGAATGTAAAACCATTTTGCTATATAAGCAACCACCAAGGTCAACTCAGCCTTTTGTCCCTACGGAGTAAGTAAATTGAGTCTTGACCAAGATCTCTCACACAATATTAATTTTTCCGCAGTGTAGCCTAATTGTCACTTTAATTGTCAGCGCACAGATCGCACCGGTACTGCTCACGACCATTGTCACTCACTCGTCCCACACACACACGGTGGTACCACGATGGCCAGGAACAGCAGCACAGTGAGAAGGTGACTCACAGTACTGTCGCTTCATGCTGGTAGCCACATGCAGTAACGGTCGTTTGCACTTCCCAGTAATCACTGGTTATTACGTAAGCAGCAGTTTTGGCTGATCGCACTATTGACTGCTTCTCGCAACCGCCCGTTTGTTCAGAAATGTGGGTAAACTGCGAGGAATCTATTTATAGCTGACCAGTCGCCTGTCACCTCGCACGTTCCCTCGCACTATACTCGTGCCTTGCACCTCGCATTTTACCCAACCCCTATAGTGTGTTGTAGTTTCTGATATTGATGTTAATGTGATAAATTACACATGAAAGGACATGGCTGTGTTGTGATTAGGAGGTGATCGGTGAGGAGAAGCTTCGTGGTATTCTGCGTGAGCGCGATCTACGAATCTACTGGGGTACGGCAACGACAGGCAAGCCACATGTTGCCTACTTCGTGCCCATGTCAAAGATTGCCGACTTCCTCAAGGCTGGATGTGAGGTCTCTATGTGATCCCTTTCTCTCTGTTTTTGTTGGTTTCTGTTAGTGTTGTTTATCTACGAAGAAAGCAACATTTTAATGCTGATATTTTTCCATGCTAAGTGCATGGTAAAGCCACAGTTTGTTAATAAATAGTGTACACATTTGCCTGTTGTATTCAATTTTGTAATAAGATAAATACTGGATTCTGAGGTACTTTGTAATTATGGTATTTTGTTAGAAAACTGTAGATACAGTGTCTTTGAATAGACTCATGGATGGAAACGATAACTTAATTTACGATACGATAAATGATTTCACGTAACTTTTAACTATAGTACAGTGTTTGCTTTTTGCCATTGATTCACGGCTTTGTATGTTTTGTTTAGGTGACAATATTGTTTGCAGACCTGCATGCATACCTGGACAACATGAAGGCGCCATGGGAGCTACTCCAGCATCGCACAGACTACTACGAGCGAGTGATTCAAGCGATGTTATGTGCCATCAGTGTTCCACTTGATAAACTTAAGTTTATACGTGGCACTGACTTTCAACTTAGCAGGTCTGCACAGCTTTGCATCTGCTGTACGATATAGTATTTCTTTGAATGGAAGCATGAATTGTTGCAAAACAGCAAATAATGGTTAGCTACAGACACTAACAGCAGGATTTGTTAGCAGGACACTTTGTTAAATGGAGAAAATTATAGTTTAGTATTTGATTGCTGTTACCATGTGATGTGAGCAAAAACACAGTCATCTGCCATCAGTTCACCATTAGGGTATGCATATCATTGTGTTCAGTATGTTGTCAAGATTGTACTTGTCATTGTTATGTTTATGAGGACGAGCAAGCTGTCAAATGTAGTTTTCAGTTCTGGTATTTCTGCTTTTGTTATTTGTTGAAGTTTGTGTCAGTAAGACAAAGATTCAGACTAGTGAAGCAGTTGATTAGTTGAAAGACATATTTGAGATAGTTTTGTTATTGTTTCATTATTTAAAATGTTTGTTTTCGGAGTTAGGATATAATGAAAATTTTGAGCTGGAGGGCTAGTTTGATTTATTCGTTAGTCATCCTTCTGATGACTGCTGTTAATCTTACATGTCAACGTGTGTTGTCAGGCAGTACACGCTTGATGTGTATCGACTTTCGTCACTCGTCACTGAACATGATGCAAAGAAAGCTGGAGCAGAGGTTGTAAAGCAAGTTGATCACCCACTGCTCAGTGGAATGCTCTATCCTGGCCTACAGGTGCGCTCACAACTGGCACTAAGCTAATAAAACGATCGAGTTTGCATTGATATTTAGATCTAAAAATTAGATTTGGTTGGAATGCCAGGCTGCAGTTTTTATTAATTTTTTGGCATTCATATTCTTCATTTTTCTTTTGCATGTCTTCCCATTGTTGGCAGCTTGCATTATTAGTTGTAATAGTTGTTATGCAGACACTGTGTGCATAATATTGATTACTGTATTAGTGATTTTGTGTACCTGGCTTAAACTGAAGCAAGTCTGGAGAAATTGGCTAGTTAAACAGCATTTGAAATGTTCAGTAGTAGAGTACTGGCAGCAGCCATGGTGATGGCATGCTGCAGTATGTGTAATATTTGTAGTAAGCAGTGGTGTAGTCAGGGGGAATGACATTATCTCAATTATTTTTGCTTTTACTTTTGAAATGTAAAGATTAAAAACACAGGATTTTGTGTCACAAGATGTGATCTTCGGGGTGCAAAATGCTCTAAAATATATTTGTGGTTGGGGCTTTACCCTGGACTGGACCATGCTGGGGAAGCTTACAGTGCTTGCCCATATGCTCTAGTTGGATTAATCGGATCAGATCGGATCGACGCTTATCCAACGACACTCGTGACATCTGGACATACATCAAGACATCGGTTGATGCTGGTGATGTCATACCACAACCCCCACCATGAGGTTGAGGTTTTCTTTTAAGAAGAGGAGTTGGAAAGGAGGAGAGGCATAAGCTTATTCCTTAACAAAAATGTATCGCTACACCACTGGCAGTAGGTATTGTTGCTGCTTATATGTTGGATGCCATTGGACAAAAATGTCTCTTAACGAGTGCTAGTTATAGCAGTATTATAGTAATTACAAGTAATAATAGTAATAGCCGTGACAATGTTTATGATCCTGTCATCGTAGCGGTGAACTGCCACTGCGAGAGTTCATTTGGTCAGAACAGCATGAGCGCCAGGCGGCTGCCGACCTTTGGACCAGGCCATTGACCTGAACTTGAGATCTACCTGTAGGCAGCTACAGTACTACACTAACCATCACCATTTATTACTACTCAGCCAGAAAGCAGATACTCATTTTACCATCCCACAGAGGGTAGAAGGCTGTACCGAGATGGTTTACCTGCCTGCAGACAGTCACCCATCCATGTACTAACCGGGCTCGGCGTAAAGTAACTTCGTTGATTGAATGAAATGCGTTACCACTAGGCCATGCCACCAGTCAAGTGAACTTCATCTTGCAGACAGTGTAGTAGTATTAGTACTGGTGAAGACGTTCTAGTAATTGTCGCAGTTGCAATAGTTACCGGTAGTTGTAGTAGTTATAAGCAGTAGTGGTATGTTTGCAGGCATTGGATGAGGAACATCTCAAAGTAGATGCTCAGTTCGGTGGAGTGGATCAGCGCAAAATCTTCGTTTTTGCTGAAAAGGTGAAATCAATGTCTGTTACATCTGCTTTTCATTTTTTGGGTCAACCACTAAGCTGTAAACTTAAAAGTCGACCCTTTGTCATCTGTCATCAGGGTTCCCACTGGTGCAGAAAAGTCCTGAGAAAGTCCTGAAATTTGACTTTTCATTTTTCATGACCTGAAAAGTCCTGAAATTGGACATGGGTGCTGAAAAAGTCATAAAAGGTATCCTGAAAAACCAAGATACTGAATCTGCAGTTTTTTCCAGTAACATTTGTGCTTAATTACTGGAATTGTTTTTATATAAATATTATGTGCTTGATTGAAATACTTCATTAATCTGTCAGGTAATGCTTCATGGATCATGCTATCTCACCAAAATAACTCAGGTGCTTGTTGTTTAGCTAAGTGCGTTGATGGGTTTTTCTTGTTTTTATGGTGCTGATAAAGTCCTGAAGAAGACCTGAATTTTGATTCTGTCATTTGAGTGGGAACCCTGTGTCATCCATCCGTCTGTCCGTCACACACGTGCTGTGCTAACTGGTAGGTCTTAGGGGATACTTTTTACACGAATAATTATCTATGTGTATTAAACTCAGCATGCAAAATTTCAGCCATCTACTCCAAGGAGAACATTTTAAATTATGGATTGAATGAAGGGGATAGGAAAAATGTGTGTTTTTCAACGGAAAATTGGCCATATCTCGGAAATGGCGAGAGAAGCAGCCTAACTATTAATGACTAATATGAAGTGGCATACTCCTTTTCAGCTGAAATGAAAAGTATTGACCTTGGGTGACCTTCAAGGTCAGAGACAACCAGTATGGTGGGCCGCACCTTAGCCACTGCTGGGCTTCTTGTTCTTCTCTGTGATGTGATCACAAATAAAAATTGTCAGTAGTTAGACGATTATGTTTTTTTTGTGTGATGCCACTGTGTGCATTTGTATTTTGTATTTTTTTTTGTTTGAATTTTTTGCACTGTTGAGTATTGACTGTGTGTATTTACATTTTGTTGTTCAGTACCTGCCTCAACTGAGCTTCGAGAAGAGAATTCATTTGATGAATCCAATGGGTCAGTAACACGTTCTGTTGTTATACACTGTCTTTAATGTAGTTGAGTTATTTTTACACACAGGCAGACGTGCAGAAACCACTACAAAAATATAACTGTTTTTGACAGAATCTGTAGTTATACAGCAATTGTAGGCAGAATAGCTTTTGCAGTGATTCCACTTATTCCAACACATTTTTGCATAGTGTGGTCTCTCCGTCTGTCACATTCATGTGTCTTGCTTTTTTTCTAACCATTTGGCAGATTTAGATGTCATTTGGGATGTACAGTTGAAGAGTCTAATAACACTGTGTCGTACGTGGGTCCCTGGCTCCCTCAGGGAATGAAGGATTTGGGGGTCGAAGCCCCTGCCAAAACATGCATTTGCTTCTAGATTACGAGAAAAGATGATTTAGGATTTACTGGGTGGCAGCATCGATTTCACCTTTTATTGGTTTACTTTGGTCTTTATATCTGTGACGCTCTGCTGTTGTGTGCAGTGCCTGGTCTGACTGGAGGCAAGATGAGTTCATCGGAGGAGGAGTCTAAGATTGATCTGCTGGACGGCAAGGCTCAGGTGAAGAAGAAGCTCGGAAAAGCATTTTGTGAGGAGGGAAACATCAGCAACAACGGCGTGCTGGCATTCGCTAAACATGTTCTTTTTCCTCTCTCAGATAGCAAAAGTACGTTGTAGAGATGTAGTACTACTTTTACTCAAGTAGTGCTTGAGTACTTGTACTTGTGACCTGAGTATTTGTACTTGAGGGTCAAGTTCTTGTACTTTCTCTCTCTTATTCTCGGTCGAGGGGGCGGGTTACCACCCCAGTCCGTTCCACAAAGTCCCAGAGGCGTTGTGGATCGGTTGTAAAAGCACAAACAGATGCTGGTGATGAACTCCCAGGAACCGGATCCCGGGCAGTTGTGGCACTTTGCTGAGCCACTGAAGTCGGGAGACAAGCGGCAGGTGACTGTTGCCAGTGGTTGCCGGTCACTCAGTCGACTTCGGGCCCAGACACTTACACCATCAGCTGTAACTGAGCTCTTCGTAGTTTTGTCAATATTGCCACGGGCAACATACTTTACTTAGAATTTGTCTTTTTCCCATGATTAGGTCACCACTGTTAGGACTCTGAGGAGTGAAGAGTGAAGACCTTAAGTTAATTATTTGTTTAATTACTTTTTGAGTAACTCAATCTAAGCAGCCAGAGTACGTTGAGATTATCGATGAACAGAAAACAAGCAGTTTTCTGCAGCATTTTTGGCAAGTCTTAACCTGTGAAATGGCCTGACTTGGACTAAGTGTAGAAATTTGTAAACAGAAGCCAACGTTGCCACTGAGCGATAAGATAAGTATTACCTCTGATGCCATCTGATGTGTTCCATTATGTTGTGTTGACCATTCGTTGTTGCTTTCAATAAATTCATGGTTTGCAGAATGGGAAGGTAATGTAGTATAATATGATGTAAATATGATGCAATAGAATATGATACAATTCTAGTTGTTGATGTGTAGATTTCGTGATAGAGCGTCTGGCGGAGCATGGGGGTAATGTAACCTTCAGTAGCTATGAAGAACTGGAGGCAGCTTTTGCTGACAAGGTTAGATGATGCTTTCCACTCCACTTTAGCCATCCTCGATCCGAGGGTAGGCCGCACTATGAATCGCCACCCTCCATTGCAGATCTGTTGTCTACTTAGTGCTTGTTATATTGTCATATACACTAGCTGTGGACTGCATTTAAAACGATGGCTGGTTGTTCAACTCTTAATTCTTATGTGAATGCATTTGCTTTTCTGTCCTGTATGTGCTCCTGACTTGGAACCAAAAAAAGTGTAGAAAACCAGAATTGGTGTGAGTATTTTTTGGTACAGGAGTAATAACCAAGTTGCCAGTTTTCAGCTAAAAGTTCAAAGGTTAAACTCGTGACCCCATTATCTTTGAGATGCCATATCTTTGTAATGTGCCAGATAGACGCATGGTCACTATGGACCACCCATAGGAACTTGACCCCCGGGAGTCGAATGGTCACGTGACCGATGACGTCACGTGCCCCAAAAGGTCAAACTCGTGATCCCATTATCTTTGAGGCGCCATATCTCCATAACAGTGCAAGATAGACACGTGGTGACGATGGACCATTTATAGTAAAGCACTAGTGACGAATCGAATGGTCTCGTTATTGACAGTGTCTGTTGTTTAGTAAAATAATACAGAAGGATGAAGGGATCATTGCTGCTGTACAATTTAATATTAAACTGTTTGATTTTTTTTACTGGTCTAAACGGCTCACTAATTATATTTATACGGACGTATACTGTAAACTATCGAAATGCATTGGACAGACTCCGTGTTCATATGAACATTATCTTGTTATCTTAAATTTTGGTCTGTTGGGAAATTTTCTTCTTGTCCAAAAATTTTTGTCCATATTTCCAAAAGTGCAAAATTTGGTTATGATAACCAAATCGCAAAAATGAGATTTTTTAGAATAAACTGAAATAATCTATTTCGTTGGAAATTTGCAGCTGTATGTCTCATAATTGCCCCACTTGCTTTACGCTGTAGTCCGTCTCTCTCTGTATGCATTTGTTTGTGTGTATTTGTGTCTTCTAGTCAGTTCACCCGGGTGACTTAAAGTCGGCTGTTGAACGAGGCTTGAATCAGTTGTTGGATCCTGTCAGAGCTGAAATGTCGAAGCCCGACAATCAGAGAGTGCTCAAAGCAGCTTATCCTCCTACTCTACCGGCGTCCACATTCAGTCTGTCACTCAAGTTTTCTGTCTGTCTGTTTGTCTCAGGTTAAATGGTATAGCTCTTCATAGGAAACCTTTCTCAGAGCTATGGAGCATCACCTGCCTTATGGGATTACACAGTGTTACCTGCCACCCGACACAGGTGAACGCATTCTGCCTTAACCCCAGCCACACAGGACAGTACTCGATTTACTTACCCCGGAAGGATGAGTTGATCTTAGTGTTGGTAAGGTACCGAGATTGTCAACCATCCATGTAGTTGGGTCACTTTGTAGTGACCCGACTGTGAGCTGAACCAACAACCTCTCAATCCCAAGCCCAGCATCTTATTCACTGTGCTTTCAAGCTAGCACTGTGTGTCTTCTCTCTGTCTGTCTGTCTGTCTGAGGGACCTAATGCTTGCTTGACTGTGTCCTGGTCTGCGTAGTTTTGTCAGTTTTATGGTAAACAACTTAGGAACCGTGTTAAATACTCAGTGTTGTGTGTCGCATGTTTTGTGCTTTTATAAATCATGTAGTAATTGTATATGAAAATCACACTTGTTTGATACCTACTTTATGAAGCAGTCTGGAAAAAGATGTGGAAAATGGACGTAAACGGTTCTGGGAAGTTCTGGAAAATGCACGTGAACAGGTCGTGGGATGTCATAGAAAACCAGTTTTACCGTTCCTTGTGCACGCTGATTCAAGCAGACAGCTTGTGATGTGTTTCAGGAATGGAAAATTGGTTCATCTACAAAACCTAGGATTTTTTATGTTGTACAGTTTGTAATATAAATCAAATTTATTTTCACATTTTAGTTACATTATATGGAGAATGATGTATAGGATCTTCTTATTGGGTCTCAAAGTTTGTGCCCCAATTTTTTACACTGTAATTTGGAAAACTTGAAACTTACTTTTAAAAAACTTATCAGTGGTTTTTTTCTTCCTGCTACATCTGGATGCATGTACCTGTGTGTTTGTTTTATTCAGAGCAAGGTGTTGATCAGCCAACTCCTAAGTGCCTTGACTTGAGAGTTGGACGACTGCTTTCTTTCAACAAGGTTTCCATCACACATTAAGTGCAAGTGTTTTATTTCTATGTAACTATAGGTAGAAAGTTTCGCAAAACTGATTTTCTGTGGCTGTCCGTGTGTCACATGGTTTCTACGGTCAGGGGAAGTCAGCGGATATAAAAGTACCAAGGTGCAAAAGTTAACAAAGATGCAGAAAAAGATTTTTAACTGAGACTGCATACAACAGTTCAAAATTTTTTCTGCTTGCTTTTTTCACAGATTATGTGTACCTCTATTTTTAAATTTGTTTCACCACCCTTGTATCCACCCTTGATTGAAAGCGATTGATAACCGACACTGGTATTTCGTGTGAAAAAAAAATTGGTCGGGGAAAACGATTCATTTTGTCCTGGAAATCAGGGAAAAGTCAGGGAAAATGAATTTAGCAGAGTGGTAAGAACCATGGATTCCACTCCAGGTACAATGAGTGACCATTTCTCAGTTTTTCTGTCTGTCTGTCTGTCTGTCACTATGTATCTGTGTCAGTCTGTGGGTCTGCATGATGCAGCTGACAGTCTGTCTGTGTCAAGCGGCAGCGCCGCCAGCCAATCGCTTTTCCTCAACTTTCCCCGTTTCTCCCTCATTTATAAAATAGTTGGGCGTTTATTTTTATATAACGTAGTGTTGATTACGATTCATTTGTGTTCACTTACCTTATTCTCAGCATATGATTAAAATTTGTTTTGTTGTGTGGTATTCAGTTGCAGCTGACTGTGAAATGCACGATAGCATTAGTCATTGGCTTACGTAATGCCACGTGTGCATGTTGCTAGCCAACAATTACGCACAGTGAATGTGCGTAATAAATTTTTTTTCAATACAGCGCAAAGTCCTTAAAATGTTATACAGTCACGTAATGT
>Ga0056128_1004479_pt1 | contig 17475 bp, 8 predicted proteins | sample WorMetLIZISLAND2_FD_71113 | JGI IMG/M metagenome (GOLD analysis project Ga0056128, IMG submission 71113) | Marine gutless worms symbiont microbial communities from Max Planck institute for Marine Microbiology, Germany - Olavius geniculatus... ... | reverse complement strand
CTGGTGATCAGTTACAAAGATATTGCGCTTCAGATTTTTTCTTACAGTAGCCAAGCCGATTACAACTGTTACCGAGTTATAGCCAATTTTGTCCCAAATTTTGTTGCCATGGCAACGGGGGTCGGTGGGCAAAAATGCGATTGACAGCATTCAATGGCCCATCCCCGAAAATCCCCCTATAGACGCAAAAATCTCCTACGCAAGCCGAGTTATAGCCAATTTTGTCCCAAATTTCGTTGCCATGGCAACGGGGGTTGGTCAGGGAAAAATGTGATTGGCAGCATTCGATGGCCCATCCCCGAAAACCTCCCTATAGGCGCAAAAATCTCGCAAAAATATCTTACGCAAGCCGAGTTATAGCCCATTTTGTCCCAAATTTCGTTGCCATGGCAACCAGGGAGGGTCCGGGGTAAAATTAAATGACACCGTTAGATCCGACATCCCCGAAAACCATACCCTAGAACCAAAAATTACGACTCTATCTTATACACAGCCAAAGTTATGACCGTTTAAAGAATTGCTTAATTTTCCCCATAGGTGCCATTGTAATTTTTTCGATTTTTGCGAATAAATACGTTAAATATCAATTTCAAATTTTTTAACCCCCAAAAGGCACATCCTTGCGCGAGACCGCGTCGTTTGAGCCATCACACGCAAAAATCTGCCGAAGGGTCTGATCTGTAGGTGAGTTTCTGAAAAAAGGTATATGGCTACAAAAATTTTTACGTATATTTCACCCATTTGCCGGGAAACCCCCCTTGGAGGGATTTACATGAAATTTTGCATGAAGGGTTATCTCGCCGACGTAATCAACCATGCCAAATTTTGTCTCAATCAGATAAGGGGTTTTGATTCTGTGGGGGGTCAAATTTTTGGCTTTCCCATAAGAAAGAGAAGTTGCCGTTAACACAGGGCTTGAACTACCGTTCAGCCTGTGATGAATCATTTCAACTGAGCTAACAGCTGCCTTCTGACAAATATTCATTTATAACAAAAGTGGCACAAAATCTTTTAGAAGATCTTTCTAAAGCAGAACTTTTATAAGTTTCTATGTGAATTTATGCACATTTGCAATAGCAGAAATAAGAAATTACTCACCGTGTGAACAAAAAATATTTTGAAATTCTTTGCTTCTGGCCTTAGATCCTTCGACCTGAGCACAATAGCACAAACAACACAATATCAACATCACCAGCAGCAATAAACCATATCATCAATCTGGTTTAGTTTTTATTATTTCATGTTGCTCACTTTTCTCACCGATGCTTTGAAACTGTTGGTGCTACACAAGAGAAATCCCAAAAGTTCATTTTAAAAATTCACACAACCCAACCTAGAGCAAATATAAAAAATACATTGTGCAGCTAGCAGTGGAAGTAGAAGCAGTTTTTGTGCCATTAATTGTGCCACTGGTATGTTGATTTTCTTCTGTTGCAAAGTCTGTACTGGCCTACAATAAAAGCTCTAAAACCAAAAATGAAACAACAGCAGAGATACTAAATGTGCTTGCTGAACAGTCTGTATAAGCCTCAAACAATAATTCAGTCATATGAGCTATATTAAATGTTAAAGACTGCTTCACGAGATGCAAACTAATTAAACAAATCCTTGCTACATGCATTAGATAAATTTTGCTGTTCTTAAACAGCTTACACAATAAAGTTTAAGCTTATAAAGCAAATGCGTGCCATTCAAAAACAACAATATACTGTAATGCTAACCACGGAATTTCGCCCTTCAGCACCATGTTTGCTGCATCGACATAGAACAACCGCGGGCCTTCGGTCAACAGAAACATTCGTCGGCGAGCAAACAGACCCTACAGATGAAAAGATACAGAATAGTTTTACGGCATAAACTAAAACAGCAATCAAAACTTTGAAATTTGCAGGGCAAATGCAGGAAACAAGATACAACAAATACTGCCATAAATCTACATTTTGACGTTCCGTTTTTGCAACATTTTAACTGTACGATGAATCAATTTAACAGATGACGGCTACACTTCAATAAACATTCGACTCAGATCTCAAGTTAACGATATGCAGTCTTACAGTAAGAATAGCCAGTTAAGTCCTTCCCTTATAGGATATCCTGCTTAAAGTATGTTTCAGCTACAATAAACAAAATAATGGAAATTCCTGCTGCTAACTACAACAGTGGTACAACAGATAATTAAAACAGTTAGATAAAATGACCAATACAAAAAGTGTGGATCAGCGGTTAAAAAGACGTACTCCCAACTGCAACCTAGCACATTTAGTAAGGCCCCTGCAAGTTATGAATGTCGCCTGAAACAATGTCCACTGTTTATCCAAAACTGCTCCAACATAGCAAACATATTGAACGTTTGAAGGCCCACTGCGAACGAAATCTAAGCTCAAGAATCCCAGCAGTTGACACTTGACACGATGATTATGAAGGCTAGTATCTATAGCGTTTTATCTGCACTCACCAGAGAGCGTAACCGGTCTCGCACAGCTGATAGCAGTAAAATAATGACTTTTAGGGGGTACCAATCCTTGATGCCCTCGTGTGCAGGCCACTTTGATCCTACGGTGTCGAGATTTGGACTGCTTAAATCTATGTTTAATGTCAAAAATTTTAAACGCAGGTCGTACTGGTCTATCTGCAGTGGTGTCGGCACAATTCGCTCTCAAAATGTGCGTTGCAGCCCGAAATCTCCAAACAATCCATAAAAACCCTTACTTTGGCGTTCAAGGTCATCCAAGGTCACTGATTTCAGTGCCAATCAAAAGTATGTAGGACTTCCTATTACCGGTACTGATTAATAGTAACCTAGGCTCTATCTCGCACCGTTTCTGAGATACAGTGAATTACTGGCTGAAAATCACAAATTTTTCTCACCCCCTCTCATTTAGCGCTCTCGTTCGGGGTGACCCCCTTCGAATTTATGGAAAAGCTTTACGGATAATGAAACTAGAGTCTTCCAGGTCCCCAACAGTGAAGATTTGATGATCTTAACTTGCACCATTTTTTGACTGATCCACCCGTGTGATGGACAGATAGACAGACGGACATACTAAAGGTAAAAAAATAAAGGTCGTCAATTTGTATAGCTCATCATCGCAAACACACCTCTAATGCGCTTTGGTCACTAACCAGAGCCACCTGCCGCACGGCCACCATGTGCAGCCTGCAGACACAGGCTGGCGCAGCGGCCTAGCCTAGCCGGCAACCCCAGTCAGCTTATCAAGGTACCCACCTTCTGTAACCCATGTAATGAGTTACTAATCATTTAACCGACCCCAGAGGGATGGCAGACTGAGTTGGCCTTGTTGGTTGACTGATAGCGAACGCTTTACCCACAAAGTGGTCAAACGGCCATCCATCAGTCTAGCGCAGGATAGGGAAAGTTCGCTGGCCAGGACCGATGTTCTAACCACTATGCTATGCAACCAACTAACACCAACAGACTAGCAGACAGACGGACAGAATTGCAATGGCTAAGATGCGCTACAGCAGTAGCTGCTGTTGCACATAAAAATGAAACAACGTAAGGTGTAATTACACAAATTTATGACCAACCTTTCTTTTTTCTAAAAAGCCCTGCTTGATGATTGCTTTGCCGTCAATGAACCGGTGAAAAACGTTGTTTTTGGCTTGCTCTTCGAGTCTAGCCCGCCGCTCATCATCACTATACCTTCACCCAAACAACGGCATAAGATGTATATTTCCACAAATACCAGTTCTGCTTTACTTACACAAATGAATAACAGACATACAAAATGATTAATATTTTCATGCTAACAAGTACAGAAATATACAACTAATACTGTTACTTTCAACTTTTATTACGTGTGACAGCAGAATGCTTCATGTGTCTCAGCTATGGCCTGAGCATCTGTCTGTCCATCTGTACATCACAATGCTGTATTGTATCAAAACAGTGCAAGCTGAGGTCATGAAGTTTTCACTATGGGCTGCCCCCAAAACTCTAGTTTTTTTGTGACAAAATTTCCTGCTGCTGGGTAAACGGGTTCTCCTCGAATAAAGGCGTGAAAGAGGGTACCCACTATAAAAAGTTATTATTTTACCACTATAGGCTCACCCAGTGTGAAAACGATTGCAGATAGGCACAGACATGCTATTATAACAAGCACCGGTGGCCAGCTTTCTAAAGCTATCAACGTCAATGACCTTGAATGATGTCAAACCCCCAAAATAAGGGGTTTTAGTGAATTTTTCGCAATTTTGGGCTTCAACACGCATTTTAAGATAATAGTGAATTGCACCAAAATTGCTGGAGATATACCAAGAGAACCTGCGTATAAAATTTTTTTGGCATCAAACGTAGATTTTAGCAGTCTAAGTCTTGACCCTCTAGGATCAAGGAGGCCTGTGCAAGCGAGCGTCAAATAGGGATGCTCCTATAAAAAGTGGTTATTTTATCAATATTGGCTTGTTTAGCATGAAAACAATTACAGAAAAAGCACAGACATGGTGCTTAACATAACAAGCACTAGCGACAAGCATTTTAGTGGTATTAACATCGATGACCTTGAATGACCCTGAATCCCAAAGATGGGAGATTTTGTTTTTTTTTTGCGATTTTCGGCTGCGGTGCACACTTCAAGGGTGAATTGCGATGAAATGGCTGGAGATAGACCAAGACAAGCTGCGAACAGGAGATGCTAAGGCTGTTGCACGTCTCATGAGCTCTGCTCAAATTACTTGTTTAACTGGTCAATTCTTTCACAGTTATTGCAGGTTGGGTTCAGTTCCATAACAGAGAAAGGTGCAACAACAGCCTGGTGACTAGAAGTTGTAGCCGGCAAAAACCAACGGCATTGAAACAGCATCTATTTTTAAACAATCAGGGTAATTATAGAAAACAGATACAATTAGAAAAAAGACTTCTTAGTTTTATGAAGTTTCATAGTTGTGACAGTGTCGCTAGAACTGTTCTCGACATCGTTTGTTACTGTGACACATAATTATAAAACTTGCTTTTACTGCGACCAGTTGGGACACAATAGCACTTCATTAGCATCACATGTTACACTTATAATGCATACAATTTTAAGTTTGTATGTGTGTTATATCTTTTCCGTTCTTTTCTCATCTTCTATAAGGACTGTGTTGCCTGAAACAAATGGCTGACTGATCAAAACACAGGTAAATCTCATCCAAATCCAATCATATTTCTACTGCAGCGAAATATGACTAAACAACAAACAGCGAATGGCACTTTGACTATGCCAATGCACAAATAGCTTACGTAATAAACTGATAAAGCCAAAAAACGGTAAATGTAATTACCAGTCTGAGCCATTTTCTGCCTTCTTGTCACTGCCCAGAGCTAAGTCACCTTCAAGCAACCGCGACAGCTGCTGATCATCTAGCCCCGGCTGTTAAAGACACATCATTCACTCTAATTTCATTTGTACACACAATTCACTCCTGCTTTAAACTGTCTCCGGAGCATCTTTTTGAACAACAGTGCATTAAAACAATTATTACTCAATTTTGATAAATGTGCACGAAGCAATTAATATACAAGCCAACTTGCAAAAACGTATTAGACATGGAAAGCAATCTACATTCCACATACACTTAACTTCATAAAAATAAGTAAGTGAGTAAGTAAGTAAATGATTTATAAAGCGCCAAAGTCTTGGATAGAATCAGGGTGCATGACTAATTTGCAGCAAAAATCACCTTACAAAACACTTATCAATGAAATGACATTTTGCTCAATGAAGATCTGACCACAACACAACCAACCAACAGGGAACTCTACCGTATACTGGCTCCAGAGATTCTCAGAATCTTCGGAGTTTGCAGGTAGAAAAGGATGAAGCTCTGGAGCAGGGTGCAGATGAAGACTGCCCCAGTGGGTGCCTTCAAAAAACATGTGTGCCTTCAGCGCGGCGTAGCCCCCAGCCTCGGCACAACCCAGCCGCTGTCTGTGATCAGTAACCTGACACAACCGTCATTAACTTCACTATTAAATCGCAATAATTCACCAAAATCATTGGATAGATTACGTCTTCAATCTGTCCTCATTGTGGAAATGGAAAGGATACAGCTGAACATTTACTTCTTCTCTGCCCGAAGTGGGCAGTAGAACGCCAACAGAACTTTAATGATTCCAATTAGTGTTCCAGAATGGTGACAACCTGGTGGAATTCCTCATCGCTTTGGGGCATCTGTTCTCTCCCCCCCAATGCAGGCAGTGCTTGACAGGCTCGTCATGATGATAACAACAACAATTCATCAAATTACAGCCTTCACTTTATTTATATTTTGGCAACTGCTGCTGCCTTAATCTAAAGGATTTCTGTCTGCTGAGCTGTTGCTGCCATAAAAGTAAACAATTTGTCGGAGATATGAAAAAAAAGAAGACCCATAGATCAGTGTGATACATACTGCTTACAAAAAGTCAACATTGCTGGCGCACAAACGGCATTTTCAAGTTGTTATCGTCAACAGAAAAAGATTGATATTACAGAGCCATAAAACAAATGCCAAAAAAGTAATAGCAGCATCCATAATGGACTGAGAATATATGCAAGCCCAGATTAGTTTGACAGCTTAGCTAATAACTCTATAAAGACTTGGTTGAATGGATCTTGGGTGCAGCTATGCAAGCAGAAGCAACTGGTGAATCACTACTTTATCAGTTCAGACTGATTACCTTTACCGATATCGTAACAAGAAAAGCCCAGCTAATGCACCGGGCAACGCGCGACAGCGATGCATGTGTGAAGGCCCGGTGCAAATGAAATCTAAGCTCACAACAATGTTTCATTTAAACTCGATGGCAAATGACACCGAGTGCGCCATGTCCAGTGCAAAAATTCTAATATTGGCTAAAAATTGCAAATTTTTCCTACCCCCTCTCATTTAGCGCCCTCGTTCAGGGTGACCCCCTTCAAATTTATGGAAAAACATTATGGTTTCTGAAACTAGAGTCTTCCAGGCAGCCAACAATAAAGATTAGGTGATCCTAGCTTGAACCATTTTCAACTTGATCCATCCATGTGACGGACGAACAGACGGACAGACAGAATTGTGATGGCTAAGATGTGCTACAGCAGTAGCTGCTGTCGTGCGTAAAAAAACCAACAATTTATTTTAGAGTTATCATGTAACAAAAAGTATTGAAACTAAGTAGCATAATTAAAAATCTGCCAGATACAGAAGTAAATAAAATGTTGCTAAAAAATTAAATCAAATACCAGTAACTTGGTGACGAGATCTTTTGCGTGGACTGGAAAGCCATCTGGGAATTCGTACTCAAGTTTGACCACTTTCTGAAAAATCTGATACTCGTGGCTACAAGTGCAAGTAAAAGTGCCTTAGAAATTTCAACACAAACCAATATCACAATCTGAGAATAATTATCTGACATTTATATTACAACACATGTAAGAAAAAACAGCTTCCTTTCACGTGATGCACGATGTGAAAAGATACTGCAAACAGATAGCCCACAAAAAGCTTTTAAGTAATAAAGCTAGCCATAATCTGCAAAATGACTTTAGCATACTTGTAGATAAAAACATGACTATAGAACTGTTAAAAATGCATGTTATATAACATGACGACAAACATTACAGACCTTCCCCAGAATGGATGATGTCCAGACAACAGCTGGTAAATGATGCATCCCAATGCCCATAGGTCGGAACTATGAATAAACACATGCAAGCACACAAACACATCAAATGACAATCGCCTTCCATGTAATTAAGTAACAGTTAACTTCTCTGAGCAGAATTTTGAGCTTGGAATCTGAAGTTTTTCGCTGCAGAAGTTCACAGGATGCAGTGTGTGGCCAAATATTAATAATCAAACTTGGTTTCTGGCACTGTTGGCGAGTTTTCTTACTAAGGCAGATTTTCATGCACGTATGGCACTACTCTCAATAGTACTGAAAATTTCTTACATATTTTTCCACTTGAGACTATGCTATTTTGTGGCAAAATTACCTGCATATATAAACAATTACTAGCAAATGCTATCAAACAAAAGAATAGACTAAGATAAATGCTAAATATGTGGTCTTTGTGGGCAAAATAAAGCAACACATCTGTACTCATGCAGACATAAGTACAGAATGGCTGAGAATGCATAAAAAAGTACCTGTAGTAAGACATGTTACTTTTCAAAACTTCTGGCGAGACATACTGTGCCGTTCCAACAAAAGACCTTTTACGCGATTTGGATTTGTCATCAACATTTTCTAAAATTAAAAAACCACATGTTTACTACTTCTAACAACGTTAAAAACTGACAGCCGTCAATAACTTAAACAGCTATTATGTGTGGCTGCTATATCAATAACATATTCCAGTATTAAATGTTTCTGCATGATCATTTTTGAGTTGCTTTAACATAACAAACAATTAAAATAATAACAAAGTCAATTATTACTAATCATTCAATTCACTGTGCTTCATTCACTACCACTATAACAAATTCTAAGTACCGGGTATTGGCGTTACTAGTAGAGCACAAGAACGTGCCAAGACTAAAACGTAATCTCTTTCTTCCAGCTCAGTAATGGTGCAATTTCTAGCACTTCAGTCTTTAAGTAAACTATAAGACTATAGCTTTTCCACGCAACAAACAGTAAACCATCTAACAAATGATGTTAATAGCATCTCTGCCAACTCCAGTATACAAGTAATTAAGTATGGATCTAGATTTTGACCACTGGGAATCGTCACCAAAATTTAAAAGATTGGTTACTAAAGTCATGAATCACCTAAAAATATTTCATTAAAAATCCATTCACAATTTGCAGTCAGCAATAACTAGTGTACAGACAATACAAATAAAATACGTAAACACATGAAAACAAACTCAACTAACGGTTTTCTGGGTTCTCGACGATTTTGGCTGAGCCAAAGTCAGTAATCTGAATATGCATTTCATCACCAAGCAAAATGTTCTCGGGCTTCAGATCCCTACAGTGACAACATATGCAGAATATGGCAAAAAACTTCATGCATAATCTATGAAACATAGCAAAAAATGCAGATAATTTACTATTACTGCTAAAAATGCATAGCAAACAAGTGTTTACAAGGTGTTACTACAGAAAATTACAGCAAATCTGCTGCCCATAAAAAGAGCAGATCAGTAGGCAGCAATATATGCAATATTGAACTAAGAAAATAATTACAAATGAGCAATAAGCAGTGGAAAATAAACATGTAATACCGATGAATTATGCCAATAGAATGAAGATATTCAAGTGCTTCTATGACCTCGGCTACATAGAATCTGGTGCAGTTGTCATCAAAACATCCCAAACGCTTGATGTAGTCCAGCAGCTCTCCTCGTCTTGCATAGCTCAGACCAAAATCTAACAGAAGGTTAAGACAATAAATGAACCTTAGCAAAGTTTTGATTCCAGAGTGACAGACGTGATACTGGTAACTGGATATAGCTGTTATAGCTGTACCCAGACTCTGGACCCCTGCATATACAGTTACATGATGACCGATAATTTTGTGCCTGGTCTTGTAGTCCTAGACTAAACTAGAAATTTGGGGCAAAGCCCAACGTGAGTCTGCCCGGCGCCCTAAGCCCGACTGGGGGAAATTAGGGGAGGGGTAAAGAGGGGGGAGAATTTCCCCAGCATCAAAGTCACGTGGCTCGAACTCAAATGCATTGGCATACGCCGAACACACTTTGTCGACTTAGGGTAGGTCAACATTAGTGCTTATAACTTGGTTCATAGTGGACGAAATTTCACCAAAAACTTTTTTGTTCAACGCCAAAAGGATTGCTCTCCTCAACGCCGTTTAGATTATGTCGTTATCTTCATCGGTTCCAGAGATATTTGCGCTCAAACTCAAAAGTTGTCGTAAATCGAACCGATTTTTGAACATTTTTTGCCCTCCCAAATTTTAAGGGGGGCGGTGCCCCCAAAATTTGTATTTGCGTTAACACCATAACATAGAGACACGTCAAGTGCCAAAGTATCGGGCTACACCCCCTAACTCCGAAGTTATAAGCGCTAATTTATTACATTTTAAGCCAATTTTTAACCCCCCTTTGAAAAAAGTTGTAAGGGGGGGCTGCCGTCCCCGGTGGGGGTGCACTAGTAAGACTTGGTGATTCTCTAGTGCGTGTAAAAATTTGGGGGCGCAGCACACCCCAGGGGCCAAAATATGTTCTTCCGAAAAATGCGCTTTAGGGGGGTACGATTTCACATCTAAATCTCCAAGGTCACTGGACCAAACTTCACCGGACTTATTTCGCCTAACGCAGGAGGAATCGCGGTAGATGGAATAAAAATCCGATTTTGAAAATCTTCATCCGTTTTGGAGATATTCGTCGCCAAACTTCGAAGTCATCCGAAATCGGGCTAAATTTTGCATGTTTTTGGCCCCTGAAATTTTTTTGGGGTGCGCCCCCCAAAATTTTGGACCGGCATTATAAAATAGAGCCTAGTACTGACCATCGTGCAAAATTTCACGCCGGTCGGCCCACACATCTCGGAGATCTCGCGTCGGGAGAAAAAATAAAAAATAAATAAAAAACATCTGGGCTAAAACTTAAGTCCGCTCCGCAAGCTATCGCTTCCGGGTGGACTAACAAGAATAGCCCAGCTAATGCAAAGAGGGATGCGCGACAGTGATGCATGTGTGAAGGCCCGGTGCGAACGAAATCTAAGCTCACAACACCTAACACCTAGCGCCAAATCCAGTGCATGAATTTCAGTATTGGCTGAAAATTGCAAATTTTTCCTACCCCCTGTCATCTAGCACCCTTGATCGGGGTAACCCCTTTCGAATTTATGGAAAAGCTTTACGGTTCCTAAAACTAGAGTCTTCCAGGCAGCCGACGGTGAAGATTTGGTGATCCTAGCTTGCACCGTTTTTGACTGATCCACCCGTGTGACAGACAGACAGACGGACAGAATTGCGATGGCTAAGACGCGCTACAGCAGTAGCTGCTGTCGCACGTAAAAAGGTTAAAGGTGCCTTCAGCTCTTCATTTCAGAGCCATGAAGCATAACCTGCCACCCAATGCAGATGTACGTGCCCCACCTTAGCACCAGCCAGACAGGCCAGCACTTGATTTGCATATGTGAGGAAATAAATGGTTGAGTTGACCTTGGTGGTTTGTTACATACTAAGATGGTTTATCTGTTTGCAAACAATTTACCCACCCAAGACTCCAGGTAGCGATCATCTGATAGCAACCCAATTAAGAGGCCATACAGGCCACCTGACTTATTCTAATGGACAGGAATAGCTGAAACAGCACACAGACACAGACGTCTGTAAGTAGACAAAGTTTAGAGCTCACATCACAGACTCACAGTTGCATGACGACTGAGTGAAGGGGGAAAGAGATGCGAAGGGTGAGGTCATTTAAATCACTTAAGTCAACAAACTATCAGTAGCAGAACCTGGAGCATGTTTGCTGCTGGCGCTGCTACAGCTTCTGCACTGCCGTCAGTATTAGAGGCTCTGGCTGCTGCCTGTTCCCTTCTCACCATGCCCCCAATCATTGTAGTGCGGTATTCAGCTCATTCCACCCCTCCACCTGACCTCCCTTGCTCCTACTTGCCTTACTCTCGTGATTGTGATATATATGAATTGCTACAATAATCAATATGAATTTTTTTTGCCACGATATAATCCCTAAACCCAATCCACAACACGGATCCTGAAACTAGAGTCTTCCAGGTGAAAATTTGGTGATGATCCAGCTTGCATCATTTTTGACTGATCCACCCGTGTGAAGGTCGGACAGACAGACGGACAGACAAATGAACGGACAGACAGAAATGCGATGGCTGAGACGTGCTAAAGCAGTAGCTGCTGTTGTGCATAAAAATAGTGTAAGCATATGAGAGACATAATGGATTACTGATAGCTACACTCAATACACTTGTTAATAAATGGCACAAAAGCTACTCAGCATGATCTCATTATCTAAAACTGTAAAGGATACAAAGTCGGTCATCATCCTGAAATGTGAAGTGAAGCTTTACGAAGAACGGATGATCAATCCGCATTAGCACCTCCTTTTCACGTTTCACATACTGAGTTTTGTTTTCACGCACGATATGCCGTTTCTCGAGTACTTTAACTGTACATGCAACATCAACAAAGTTATATACTGTCTTTGCTTATACTCATAACCATTTAATGAAACCAATACACTATATTTCGTTCAAATAATGTGATAGCAACTGAAAACATAATCTCAAACAAATCACACAAAAATGGCAACAGCCTTACTGGCAAATTCTTTCTTTGTGCTGATCTCTTTTGCCAAGAACACCTACAAATCAAAATTCACAGAACCTGATGACTCATGCACATGCAAAATTTGTAGTTGCAAATCTGTCACTAATAACATCTAAGTCCCTTTAATACACAAAAATATATAGATATATATGCATTTATCTGCCATCAAACTGATTTATATTATGACTGTAGTTTAACAATACAAAACAATAACTATATCAGTTAAACTTCGGTTAGTGTTGTTATGGTTATTGAAATCGGCACGGAAACCGTGGTTTTTTAGCAACACCGAACCGCATCGAAACCGCGGTTTTAGGCTCTCTATTGACGGTTTCGATTTTGAACTGGTCCAGCTCAAGTCTTGACTGTGCCGACGGCGAGACGAGGGGTGCGCCATGACAAGGCTTGGTGGCCTTGTCTCGCCACGGGTGTTATAAGATCAAAGTTCAGACAGCCGTTGGCGCCGTGCCATGCGCGTAAGGGAGGAGGGTGAGGCTTGTCAGATTTGAATGAATGAGTGGTGTAGGGAAGGCAGACAGTGGTCTAGACTCTAGAGATAAGCCGGCGACTAGCTAATTAAGTGCAAATCTTTCTCCCTGAAGCCGTGTAGTACCCTTAAATGGCTGTATAGGTTTGCCCAGCAATTATCGGGCAATTTAATTCTCACTGCCTCCTACGCTCTGCATGACAGTGGCACTGATCATCTAAAGCAGCCATTTTTACTTTGTCTTATCTGCTCTCTTTTTCCCTCCCCCTCTCCTCATCAGCAATGTGCCGTCGCTCAACCACCCATGTAGTTTGCGTTTAGTGGCGGGCAAGCACATTATCACTAGACGTCCGCAGCTGGTTTTGGTGGAGGTAAAAAAAGCCGAAACCAACCGAAACCGCAGTTTTTTCTCAAAACCAAACCAAAACTGACCGATCTCGACCAATGAAAAATCGTAACAACACTAACTTTGGTTATCAAAAATTTAAGAATTAACAGATGTTCATGGTTTACACTTTATAAAGTATTCATTCTAACACAGTAAATTATAATAAACAAATGTTTTAAAAAAATGCTAGCAATAGTTATCTGCAAATACGTCCAAGTTAACATTATTATATTTTATTTCTTACCTTTTCAGTTTTTTCTTTCTTATTTTAGTTTTCTTCATTTCAGTCATTTTTTTTGGATTTTTTATGTTTTACATTTAACAGTATTTCTATTCTCAGTATCTCTCATTACATTTTTCTTTAAAAACATTTAAGTTCTTTTTAGTTTATGTGCTAGATTATACTGACAGTTTGTCTGTCAGTTTTTGAGCGCAAATTCTCTATTGTATTGTATTGTATTGTATAATGAACATAACTCACAGTAGAAAAAGAGCCCTCGCCAATGACTTTTCCAAATACAAAGTCACTTGGCTTTTTCTTGACCTGAGATGATGCCTGGTCCTGCATTGCGTGCTAAACACAAAATCATCACTGAATTAATGGTTGGTCATGATGGCAAATTGTCTAACAACTAAGCAACTGATGCACAGTAACAATAAGCCTGCAGCAGAAGAAAATAATGATTTTTTGAGTAAAATAAAAAAAATGTTAATTCATAAAATGGACTTCAATACCACACTGTACACAACAAAAAATACTCATTCCTCCAGTATAAATGACTGGCAGATTTGGCCAAGGGTTATCAACCTGTCCATGGATCATCGCACTATAAGTTACTTTCTTGCACACTATTTCGTCTTAATAGTCAATATCTAAAACAAAAGTTGCGGGTTTTTTCTTATTTCTTTGTTCAAAAACAATTTTCTTACCTTTACAACATGCATTACATTAGTGATCTCGCCATCTATATGGCAGTGTTCTGGGCACTGTTAAGAGTACTTCTTACTGCTTACAGTAATTTAATACCAAATGGTCACAAAAAGCCTAGGTTTTTGGACTTTTTAGACTTATTCATTTTTCAAGTACAAAAATTAAGGGTTTAGGGTTAGGGTTAGGTTTAAGGTTAGTGATTATATCTGGTCATATTAGGGTTATATTAGGGTTAGGGTAGAGAGTTAAGGTTAGGGTTGAGGCGAGGGTTTAGGGCTAGGTTTAGCAAGTTTAGGGTTCAGGGTTAGGGTTACGGTTAAGCTTAGTACTGGAATTAGTTTTTTCTAGCTCCTTCGGCATAAACAGAAAATTCATCAGCTTTTAAAGCTGATGAATTTTCTGTTTATGCTGAACAGGCTGGAATGATAAAAAATCTTAAGTGAATGTTGATTTTTTAACAGAACATGTATAAACTTAAAAAATGCATATTTGTAAAAATAATCTTTAGCCTAAAGTAGGTTTTTGGGACCATTTGGCTATAAAAAATACTGTACGTTTCATTGGTCAGTAAAATTCTCATAACAATGCTGCCATGTTGATCATGGTTTTTACAGACTGAAATACATGTAAAAGTAAGCAAATCATTCGTAAACAGAAAACTAAACAAAAACCCAACAATGTTATTACAGATATCAAGTCATAAGATATAACGCTTTGCCAAAATGCTTTCTGAATCATTAAAATTTGAGGACAGGTTGATAACCTTTTACCACATATTCTTTCAATAAATGATGAATATGGTGAAACTCTGAATTACAATGAAACTGATATCAACAGACAACATCAACAATTCTAATCTACGATTGTGTGGTATGCCACGTCCTTCCCTGTTTTCCTAACAATAGCATTCAACAAAACGCACAATAAGACTGCTGACGTCAGTCACCAACAAAACAGAATACCCCCTTCTAGTGTAGTATAGTGAACGGTGAATTACAGCAAGTATTAAAACGAAAGTAATCTTTGCATCTAACAAATTTTGCAGAAGAAGCAGTCGCAGACGATGTGTAACTTAATATCAGCCCATCCACAAAGTCAATAAATGAGATTATTAAACGCTATTTCGAACGTAAACAAAACAAACAACATCATAGATAAAAATGCCATAGATAAGTGCGGGAGTGACGGCTGATAGTCAGCATAATGAGGAAGTAACACATTTTGCAAAAACAGTCTGCTCACGACCAAAGCCTATAGAGTAAAACGACTCACGAACTCGCTGGCACTGGCAGCAGGTTTTTTTTATCAATGATTAACAGTCAAGCATAAGATTGTCAGTAGACCATCGATAAGAGATTGGTGTACCGTCAACGTATATGGTTTCGCTTGAATTGTAGGATTAATCAGTCCTTCTGCTGATGTATGCTACAATGATCTTATGACTCGTGTACATCAAGCAAGCCATGGGGTAACGAAAAACTACCATGCAGGACACTGAGCAGGCGGACTTGTCGTCAGACAGAAATGGCGACACTTCTTGACTGACAGACCTTTAGCCTACAACTACGCGCATCTTGGTATAAGGAACGAGAAATTGAAAAAAACGCTTCTAGTCGTTAAATTATAATAATTTGATGTGAATCATTTCACTCATAGCAACATGTAAAATACACTAAAAGCCAACAGTAATAAATCGAGAACAGTCTGAATAACAAATCTGCTATTTAGCTGATAAACACAAAACAATATCTATATACACAATTTCTACACAACTGTCCGAGTAATTACTCATGTGTCACACCCATGTCACCAATATATCTTACATGCTAGACTACACCGGCATATCATATCACATCATTCACATCTTGATACATAGACGTCATTACTCCTTTCGTCGCAAATTACAACAATAATTAACAGCTGCAAACGTACAACGTACTAATAAAGTAACCAGCAGTACTCATTCTAGACTAACTGCAAAGAGTAATTGTTGCTGTGTAACTGCGGTCGGAAATCATCATCAAAGTACTATCAATTACACACAGTGCAAAAGTAATTTTATCACCGGATCTGTTTGTTTGATGATTAGGTGACAAATTATGAATAGATTTTGATGAAATTTGGCAAATTGTTTAAAATCGAAAAAAGCAAGACATGGTTCACCGTGTGATCAAAATCTGATGAATACATTTTACCTAATTTTTCGTTCCTGTAAAGCATTTTCAATAACATTAGAGAATAATAGGAGAATAATAAAGTACAAGTACATTAAATTAAGACAGGTGTTTTTGGTCCATAACAGTTATCGTGTTAGTGTTTACTCTCAACTGTTGCACACATCACAAAGATTGCAGCACATCTTTCACCAGACTGTAGAAATCGAACCAATTTATAACAGTCAGATGAGACATCTGTGCAAATAACAAAGACAAAAAACAGTTGTGTAATTCAGCTACGTACATTACATTCTCCTTTAATGGACACAAATTTTACTGCATGTGTGATGTGTTTTGACAGTGATGACATCAAACAAGCAATATCCACAACACACTGCTTTGAATGCCAATGAATAAATGACGAAAAAACTATATACACTGTAAAATTGATGATTGACATGCTTTATACACTGGATGTTTTAAAACAACTATCAACCAATTCACCTCTGATGACAATTTGGTCAAAAATGACTAATTACAAAACTTCTGATAAACTTACAACTCGCACTACTTCATGAAGCTATCTTATTGTGGAAAAAACACTGCACAGTGGAATTCATAAATTTGGCCTCAAATTGCAGATTTTCCTCCAACTGCTACAGTGCTGCAATGTTAAATATGAAGCCGTATCTATGAAACCGTCTTTCATCACACATTACTTCTGCACTGTTATCGTCAGTTTTCAGACAGCATTTCAAGACTTCCCTATTTCATATATGAACTTACTAATCTAACACCTCACTGTCATGAAAGTAATGCTTACTATTCAGGCCACGTTAAACCCCGCTATGATAATGATGTTGCTGACAAAATGCAGGGTTGCCACAGTTTAGGAAGAAAAAATTCAAGGACTTTTCAAGGACCTTAAACTCACTTTTCCAGACCTATTCCGTCGACGTTTCTGCCAAGTTACAGAGGTTTTAGTTATGACAATTTTAGACAGTATGCAATGTTTTGGCATCAAAAGAAGACCATGAGGCAGCACAAAAAAAAAAAAATTTCTAACCTTACACAGCACGTGATACTTGCTAATCCACTTTAGTTCATTGTCCAGTTTGCAATATTCACAGATATTTACACAGATATTTACAGTTATTTAGAGAAACTTCAATGATTGCTGTACTTAGATTCAAGGACTTTCAAGGACCTTTTACATCAAATTCCAAAACTTTCAAGGACCTATTCCATTTTCAAGGACTTTCCAGGCC
>Ga0056128_1004475_pt1 | contig 17480 bp, 5 predicted proteins | sample WorMetLIZISLAND2_FD_71113 | JGI IMG/M metagenome (GOLD analysis project Ga0056128, IMG submission 71113) | Marine gutless worms symbiont microbial communities from Max Planck institute for Marine Microbiology, Germany - Olavius geniculatus... ... | reverse complement strand
TACCTCTGCAGACACTTTCCGTCGCCTCCTTAAAACTCACTGCTTCCAGCAGGCCTACTGCTCCCCCTAGCGGCTCAGCCAAGTGCCTCAGATTCGGCCACTGGCTGACATTGTGCACTTGAAATATTCACATACTTACTTACTTACTTAAAAAGTGACAAAGCAGCCACTGCAAATCCACTACACCTGAAACGCGTTGCTACAACATTTTGTAAAATCTTTACTGAGCGCAATTTTACGATTTGATAAATTGCGTTGACAAAGAAAATTTTGTAAATTTTTACAGAGTGTTATTTAACGAATGTTTTAAACAGTCCAAATTTTTATTTTGGCTTGTAATTATTACAGTCGTCATCACACACTGAGTTTACAGCGTCCACAGTTCACCTTTGCTATCATACATTGCAAGCTACAGCATTCGCTGATCTGACAGTTCGATTTCACAAGATATCATTTTGTGTGTAGTGAAATCTTTAATGTCCTAGTGTAAATTTTTCGAGGAGCGTGTCAGTGAAAAAATAAAAGTACTGAGTTAATATCCGGTATACTTGTGACGAAAATCGCTCGATAGTCTATACCTTTTTGACTCATGGAGTATAATGAGCATATGCTTACTCCGTGCTCATTGCGCATCATGAGTCGCCGTATATATTGCTTATTTTTTGCAGTCAAAAACGGAATGCCGCAAGGTTCTGTCTACGTGATGGGCGATGAGAGAGACGGAGTCTGGGGAGAACGAAGCGGATGAGACGCAGCAGAAGACAAGTAGACGGTAGGGCAGGCAGCTGTATTACTGCACGGATAATCGTGTTGTCTCTGTGACGATGCTGCAGTGGACATGCAGTTTTAGTAGCATCTAATTAGCGACGGCCAGTGCGCTCCTGCACGTGCTGTGCGAGTTCGTTTCCGTTCCTCGTTCGCCTTCTCTTCCACTAGCATCCCACCCACTCACTCACTCTCTCGCTGCGTTTTGGGGGTGTTTTTTCTGTCGACGGATAGCGGAGCCACGATGCGGCGACGGCGGCAATCGATTCACGGTTGTCGTTTTGTCGTTTCGTCTACGGGCGCGCGTTAAAACAAGCTACCAACGTGCGATCGAACTGTGCAGCGGCGATGCCTCGACAACGCAATAATAATAGTAGAATGCATGAGCACCGCGACGTACGCTTTGTGCCGCAGAAAATGATCAATGAAACCCAGCTCAAGAAGACAGAGCAGACACTACTAATATTATTTATGCAGAGCATATACTAACAACAAAATAAAATATAGCACCGAAAATATTAATTCTAAACAAAATATAGACAATACAATATATACTTGTACGTTATTCTTTTGACAATGCACCTGTTTTTTCTTAACAGGGTTATATATTCAGCAAAACAATCACATGCTTATAGTGAGATAATCTAGCTAACCTTGAATACTGTGCATTCTCCTTGGTAAAGATAAAAAATAAATGAAACTAATAGAAAATTAAAACACGGATAACGAAAACAGCATCTGCTGCATCTTATAGCAGAGAAGAAGCAGTTAGTAATGTTCAGTTTATCAATCGCATATAACAGACATGTTTCTTCAGCCGTTTCACGCTTGAAGTTATTCGACATTTAATTAATAACGAGCTACCGAGACCACGTCATGTTTTGGGCAAAAATCCAAAAGTGTCAAAATTCTTACAAACGTTTTCCACATTTTGTCAAAAATAGTTTCGACAGTTGACTAAAAAGTTTCATTGAATTATTTTGTGTACTTAGCAGCCAAATTAGTCTGCTATACTATAGAGCGTTTCAAGTGCAAAGTAATTTTGATGCCAGTGTCGGTTGACATAAAAGTCCAACTTCGGCAATTTAAAGTTATTGTCTGTTTTTATTAGCACTTATTACTAGCTAGAAATGACAATTATAAAATAAACAATTACAGAATTAAATTAAATTTTTTTTACTTTGTGCATGTTTTACAACTTCTAACGTAAACTCGAACAACGACTTTGCCGACCTGTAAAATTAACAAAATTTTTAAAATTAGAAATGTCGATAAAATTGACATAAAAATTATCCAAATGAAAATTGTGATTACGATTTTGCAAAGTAGTGCAGTTATATAAGCCTTGTTGAATGAAAAAATTACACATTTTTATATGAACCTTTTCTGTCATATATCATTAAAAATTGGTTGAGTCGTGTCAAACAGATGAGCAAAAACAAAGCGAGCCATTTTTGTAACGCTGCAAATTAGACCTAAGTGTCTATATCAGTGATCAGTCTGTCGAGACAAACTGGCGAACGCCAGATAGAGAAAGTAGCAATTTAACAGAGAGTAAACAGGCAGCTGTCGTCTGTAGTCTATACTTTGCACCTAGGCTATCAGTTTGACCGCAGCAGCTTCACTCTGTTGACCGGGTCTCCTGCAGTGTGCAATATTCGATCTGTCTCTCTTTTGCTATTCACTCACCAAGCGCCAATGAGCATAAATTACAATAAAACCGAGCTGTTCTGGGGAAACCGTGCGATGCTAACTTATCCTTTAATGGCGACCCCCAAAAAACGGCAAAAGTTAAAAGTTGGCTAACTATTGCGCAGCACATGAATACACTGCGTTTTTATATTACTTACATTTCTTGTCTTATCCTTGAAGAATCGTAAATAATTTTGAAAAGATATTTGAAATTATTTTATAAAATCTAGAATAATATAGACTATTTTTAAAACAAAAAAGGAAATTATCTACGCGTTATCATTCAAGCAGTTGTATTCGGGAGCGCTATTTGAAAATAAACATTTTACTAAATAAGTTGACTAATCGAAAGAACGAATGAGCCGAAAAGCACTCGCGCGGTCGGAATATTGTCTCCAGAGTAGTTGGTAGTATCAAACAAAACAGACTGTAGACTTCAGGCAAACGCGTTGTGATAGGCCTATATTAATGTCACTCGGCCTCATGCTAAGCTTACCAGGCATATAGCTTACGGTCGTTGTCGCATTTAATGACTAATTTGATGCTCGACATTCTGCAAGTTGATTCATCATCGTCAGTGTCATCTGTGTCATTTGTGCAGCACTTATCATCCATTACTTTGCTGATCTGTCGTTACAGCCAAATGCCGTATCTGACTGGTCATTTATCGTCGGTCAGTCCTGTTTTAAACAGTTAACTCAAAAATAGTAAATTTTATCATCACACAGAAGCAAAAAAATCTGCGAACTTTTCTCACTACTGTACCTGGACTGAACAGGAGACCTTACTAGTTAAAGACAAGCCAACCCTAAGAAAGAAGTAGCAGTTACAGACATTCACATTTAATCTGTTTCTGACAATAAGTGAAATAGCAAAGGCTCAAATTATACTAGGCCTACTTCAACTTGTTGTAAATTTGTTAGACATAAAATCGTTAAAAACTCTATGTCTACAATATTTTTACACGTTGGGATGCTACTGCTTAGGCCTTCGATTTGACATTGGCTTGTGTTTTACAATCTGGTGTGGATTTGCTGCAGACTTTCGAACATTACAAATTGTGCCAATAAGTCTTACGTTGCAATTACCGTCGGATCACGTAAATGCCTCGTCCGGTTCGTCATTACCTAGCTTTCTGGCACTATCGACAGATTTAGGAAAGTCATCATTTCCGGCCTTATGACACAAACACACATTTGTGACAAAAACGCGATATCATATCAGATGCTGGCGGACTACTGACGGTGGTAGATACTGTAGGTCGAGACTGACGATGTAGGTAGCAATTAGCCCTACTTTTGTGCTGGTCAAACTGCAGTCAATATGGCACACAAAAAACTGTACGCAGCAGATTGCGGAGATTGAGTCCACAGCTGGCTGGAATTGAGCGGCTTTTTCTTACCTGGTGAACCGCTTGAAGCATTCTCGATTGTCTGGTAAAGAAGACACAAAAGCAAACAAGTGTTAGCCGTGAATAGCGTTTGTCTGTTAATGATGCCAGTTTGTTCTCTTAACAGCTACATATAAGTGTTATTCGTGTTCACGATTGTCATGAAGAGACTGTGCTTTTCACGACAAAACAGTTTTTTTTCGATTTTTATTTAAAAGTGACACAATTCTTTGGCAGTAAGCAAGCGCAAGCCGTTCAGAAATTAAAGTGCAGTTACACTGCAGAATAACAAAGATTGACGATGCAACACGAAGGCCTATGATTTACACTGATATGGATCAAATATTTCAGCAATATGCCGTAAAATGGTGAATAAAAATTATTTTAGTTAACCAAAAAATAATGTTAAAATAAGCTTATAATTCATTTGTGAGTAGTTATTTGATACAGCAGATCTGACAGGCAATGTATGACCGGCAGCCACTATCATACGTTGGCGGGATTAGACAAGCATCGCTCAGCATCAACGAGCTTGCTTCAGCAGCTGCTAATGCACACTACGGACGTCAAGATGGATCGATACCCACGTATCTGAACGTCTTATCATTCATTCGCCTTCGAATCGTATCGTGGACGTCGTCGTAGTCGACGGACTACCTGTGCCGGCCGGTCGGGTGCATAGCCGATAAGCCAGGTCATTGGTCGAGGTGTCGGCCGTCCATAAATCACTGTCAGAACCCGGCTTATACCCGCGCCCGTCGTCGGTCTCATAAAAAAGTCTCCCTGTTTCAGGATTGCCCCCCCCCCGAAAAAATCTTCCCCCGGCCGACAATTTACCGGGCCGCCGCCGGGCGGGGCGGATTTTTGCCGGTAAATTGTCGGCCGAAGAAAGAAAGATTTTTCCGGGAGGCGATTCTATAATAGGGCACCGGCTGCTTGCTTCGTTCGTCGTCTGCGTTAATGCCGCCGGTCACACGTCATCGTTTGTCGCCGTCTGCTTTACAGCGACAGCGCTGCTAGAAAGCGTTTCTTTCCTCTGCACGCTAGGCCTACATACGTCGCCATTCATTTACTAACAAGTGGCGTCAATCGCTGCACCAGGCAGCGCAGACTTCGCAGACCAATAGTTTATACAGTATACACATTGTACGTCATTCGTTTTAAAATACGAATCAGAAAATATTTAAAACAAAGTTGCGATGTAAAAAAAGAAGTGAAATTGGTCAAAATCAGAAATGACGCAAAAAGACAGTCTCAAAAGTAAACGGTAAACTATAGTTAACGGAAATGAAGAGTAGAAGGAGTTTAGATTCGACTGATGGTGGCAGTTAGCGTGTCGAAATTGGGCTGCAGCCATGCCGTTTGACATTTGTCGATCCCGGAGTCAAGGCTAATGAAGCGCATTAGTGTGCCAGAGTGTCACTGACACTGCTATTAGCGTCATCGTCATCGCCATATTATTGCTACAACTATAGATCCACATGTACGAAGAGCGTTCAATAAATTCCGGGACTGTTCATCTCAGTAAGCACACAGTGACAGTTGAAAACCAAAACCGTTAAAAAGTTGTACAGCCAGTCATTATTGTACATCACTTACTGTGGTTTCAGTTATGACGTCACGCGGTGACATCATTAATAGATAAATGATGGGCGTTGACGTTTGGCATACGCAGAAGATAATCATAAAATTTTCTGGTCGCATAAGGCGTAAAAGTGCTTAAATTTATTGTAGATTATTTGCAGTAATCAGCAGTGACATAGTTCGCCTGTTTTTGCAGCGATCATCAGTCACTTAGTGATGATGTCAGTGTTGGAGCACTCAAAAACAGTCAGCTGCAAATAAAGCATCTTTTGGTTTATTGAAGAGTTGTTCTTGCAGACGTTTTGTTTGAAGGACATACTGTGAATGAAAAAAAAATACAGTGCATTATTGTCTGATTGATTACGACCAGCAATTCGATCGCATTGACCAGATTTGCTGCAGAAAGGTGGCATAGCGCTATGGCAGTCCTTAAAACCAAGCAGGCAAGCAGGTGCATGCATGTCTGTCGGTCTGTCTGTCTGCGTGTCCACGGACACCGCAGTGCATTGGGTCGATTTGCAGCAGCAGCAGCACAGGCTCGACTGGGTCGTGCGTTGTAGTGTTTGCTTTGAACAATAAACTCGCCCACAATTATTAAAGGCAAGTTTGCGCAGTATGCGCACCAGTCACGTGCGTCCTGGCATGCTACGACAACCGAGACAGAGGCCTAAGCATTCAAAACATGGGCAGTGGTCGATTATTATCTTATCAATAATGCTGCAGTCCAGTCGTCGGGCGATCATGTTTATCAGCCGGTGTCAATGTCTGTTTTTTTTAGTTATACTTGGTCACTGTCAGTTTTTTTTCGAACGCTGTCTGTCTCTCTGTGTGTCCGAACGATTGTGTGACGTTTTCTGTTTCTCATTATTTCATTCATTTAAGCGTTGCGGCAACAATTTTCTAAGCTATTAGCTTGTTTGAAATAGCAGTGTCCCACTATGCAATAGGTTTATTAGTCAGTTAAAAAGATTGAAGAGATGGGCTGGGAACTGCCACAGCATTTGTCATACAGCTGAGACTTAGCTCCAAGTAATTTTCATTTATTTGGACCGCAGAGCGAATCAATTGGAGACATTCAGTTCAAGAGCGATGAAGATGTTCTACAGCATTGTGTGCGGAAATTTTTACAGGTGCCAACAAAAACTTAATGCTACGGGTTTCAGCCGACCTATAGAACAATGTGAACACAGCAGTGCACTGCATAGAGAATATGTTAAAAAGTAACATAACTGTCAAAATGTGCGATTTACTGACGTTGTATTAAGTATGTAATCCTGGAATTTATTGAACGCCCCTCGTACAGTATGTATCGGTGCTCAGTAAGCCTACTCGGCGAGACTGCCGTTTTCCAATGTTAGCGCTTTAATTTCAATTTTAATAATTTATTTTTTATTTTATTTATACATGTGTCTGTTGTTTTGCTGTTTTGCATATTTCTTACATTTTGCAAAAAGCATGATACGGTGTTAGTCATTATTGGGTTTATCGTCCCAAGTTAAATCTCAAGATCAAATAGGTCTATCTAAGACTTATCTGCATTTACGGATTATTTGGTTGATAAAATGAGCACCTGCAATACCATAATAAGTATTTACGTATGTCGCCGAAAACAAAGTAATAAACAGTGCTTGTATATCATAAAAAAGAATTCTCTGGTAAACGCTAAACAAATAATCAATATTTTACGCGGTAAAAAACACCCGTTAAACCGGCATGCTATTATCATTCAAATCAGCTCGATCCAGTGCTGTTTGAAATAACGATTGACAGCCGGCAGATAAACGGCTTAATCAATAAATCGCGTCGATGTATAGGTAGAGACGGAGGTTACTGACATCGCACGCGAAATAATATCGATTTGATGGCGACAGAGCGGACAGATTGTCGACTTTTATATACTGGCTCCACGCCATTACGTTTCACCAGAATACGAACTTTACATCAAGTCTTGCAGTTTTATGTACATTACACTGACGACAGTGAAGGCACAAATCGGAAATGCCGTTGTCTAAAGATTTTTGGTCATTGCACAAATAACATACATGTTTTTCTTTTTATTGTGATATAACATAGAGACACAGAGACCTCGGGCATTCTCGCGTGAAAATTATCAGTGCATGACTCTCAAACCGATTTGTACGCGAAATGTTTTGAGCAGTTATGATGGTAATAAGTAGAGGAATGGCGTCGGGTGTGCAGAATGAACATAGTTAAGTGCGTGCGATATTATAAAGCCGTTCACTGCACAGTGTCACAATGCCACACGGCATCAGAACACAATAAATCACAGGATAGTGCCAGTCTCTCTACGCTGATTATGCTGACCACGCTGATCGATGTCGCCGACGTGAACATATTTACTCAGCGTCGTCCGTCGCCTCTTTGTCTTACGCCCGAGCGTATAGAACGTAGCCTATATGACTGAACCGGCAAAAATGATGCTGATTGTTTTCTTCTGCAATAAAACCTAGCTCGCCCACAAAAGGAAGAACATAATTATGCTGATTATGGTAACGAAACGCGCAGTAATAAATTACATGGTTCTGATCATGACACATCGTGACGTAGCACAGTCAGATTAATACTCGTTGACTGGCTTATTATGGATCGTGTATTTGTTATGTGGATTTTAGCATCTCATCAGTTATGCTGTAATAGCTACAGCAAATCCGTTTTCTCGATACTTTTTTATCGCATAGTTGGTCTGTTTTGGTCGAAATAACTACCATGTAGCCGGATGAAGTTAGTAAAATACTCAAAACATAGGTTTGTCAACATTAACGAAATAATTATCGGACCAGTTGCGTCTTCAACTATAAACAGTTATACTCAACGTGTCGACTTTGCGGACAGAGACTCTATACAAATACATTAAAATATGCACAAAATCGTGTCATAATACTGCGATGAATTATCTGTACGATGTGCTTGGTACACAAGAATTACGAACTAGGTTTGTTTAACTCAGAATTAATTTATTAAATTATAGTTTTGTTTTCTGCGTTGTTTTTTCTTTTGCTTTATACTTTTTGTTTTTTTTGTCTTTACACAGTGCGTTCTGTTCTGCCGTCATGGCAAAATAAAAGTGTACATATTTGTAAAGCGCAATAATAAAATATCTTTATACGGACTAATAGTCGCACATCCACAAGACACCGTTAAACCCTTTTGCGTGTCCGAGAAATTAATTTCAAAGTATTCACGGCAGTAAAATCCTGAATATATTCAGTTTATCTCGGTATCGAACCCAGGCATGTCCGATAACCGTCTAGGTTTAACGCCAATAATGCGAAATAAAAAAACGAAAACAAATCGTACGCAGCTACTGGGTAAAAAAACTAATCAGTCGTAATAATGAATATCTGGCGTCGACTCAGTCGCAACACGATATCACAGAGAGTGAAAGATGACGGCGCGGTAAAATCTCATCTATGCCGACTGCAGCATCAACATCAGCGTCATCATCATCATCATCTCGTCACATCGCACGTAATTAGTATGACGTAGACACGGCTAGTGTGACGTCATCGTGTGACGTCATAGTGCTGCCGTAATTGAAATCGATTTCTCAACATTCGCGGCGGCATCTCTCGTCTCTCGTCTTGCACAACAGCAACCTGCCGGCATAACGCTGCCGCTGTCGTCTCATCAGCGACTCTGCAGTTATATGTGCCTACGCTCCGTCGTCGTGTTTTGTCGTCTGCAGCTCAATTACGACAGACCCGTCGCACACGTGGAGTCGAGCGAGGCGAGACGGCTCCTGCATGTCGCTAGCGCCGCCAAGTGTGGCGTCTTTAGAAATCGTCGTCGGCACAGACGGACGGACTCATGGACGCAAGGACGCACGGTAATAATCATCGTCAACGATGTTTCAAGTCGATGACGACGACGCCGTTGCAAAGATGACATTAGCATCGCATCATCTGTACTGAAGCGAAAAGCCAGTATAATGCCAGCCCACACATAGGCGCGCCGTCCGTCAGTCGTCTAGCATTCACGCCGCGTCATGCGTCAACGTTTGTGTTTGGTCATAAATGTTAACACCGCTTCAAGGACGCATAACTTGTTTTTTACTAACAAAAATAGCATAGGATTCTAGAATGTCGACCTAGTTTTGTTCTGACGCAAGTTTTATGTTCAGCAATAGCACGCCACGTAACAGATTCATCTAGCAAAGAATGAGGTTATGCGACAGGATCTGTCCATTTGTTTGTTTGTTTGTCTATCTGTCACGGGCGAATGCATCAAAAATCGTGAACGATTTTTGGCGACACGTTCTAAAAAGGTTGATGCATGGTCAGAAGAGAAAATGGTTGAATTTTAGTGGCGATTCAAAGTTTTTGTGCATTCTTGGTCACAATCCATAATTGTCATTCCTGGGAAATAAGGCTAACAACGTGTTGTTTTCTGCAGGGTGTTGCGCTGCGTCGGACACAGCAGCTAACGGAACGATTCCACAGACCAGTCCGAATTTCTTATTCCTGACTCGACGTACGATGAATTATTAACTGAGCCTCGCGTTTCCGCGCAGGTTCTACAGGTGACAAATTCTGACTCACATCTGTTTTGCCTTGCAGAAATAACTTTGATATATCGCTAGCTGCTGTGTGTCAAAGTTAACACGCCTTTCCGTCGGCAATTAATGGGCCTCGTCCAGCTGCCGTGCTCGCTATTTCATTATACAGCTTCGAGATCCTGCATCTATTTTGAGCTACCGCGATCTGCTTATAAAAGTACGACTAAATGAAATAGTTGTTCGTACTAAAACGATTGTGCACATATACACATAGATGGGTAACCATAAGAGAACAGTTATATAAACTCATCCAGTTACAACTTTTATCAGGTAGTGTGTTAAGTGTTAACGTTTCGGCAACGGCTGTTACCTTCTTCAGAACGACCTTTCGCCAGGTGGTAGGACCCCTCGTCTCAGTTCATCGACTTGTCTTGTTCTATATTGATGTGTCTCTTTTCTGATTGGCCGGTTTATCCCGTGGCTTTAGCTGAAGACACATTTTTTGCGAAATATTGATGACAAAATGTGTTAAGCGCATTAGATATTTTTTTGAGTATGCGCTATATAAATTTACACTTTACTTACTACTTTCCTTGTCGATCACTTTGACGCGGTCTCAGTCTATAACATGGTTGAGAGATATGCCGTAGTCTGTGACGGAGTAAAATTTGTACACTTTATGGTTTAACCAAAAAGCAAATGAGGTAACTAGGGTTTGGCTGTTTTTCTGAATTTTGTCTCATTATCCAGTACTGTTTACCGTTATAAAATAGCAGTTGTATTGTAGGCCTACTTTGTATTTCTCAGGTGACAGCATCATTCCAGGCGGAGGTTTGAAATATCTGGCCGCTTCCAGTCTTCTGTTTGTTCGTCTGTCAGTCTCTGTGACTGTATGACGGTGAACAGTTGCATGTCTGCGATAATGCATAAGTCAGCAGTGCAGCGTCCGTCTCATTACATCGAGATAATTCAAGTTGTAGTCTCGCAGGCAGATTGTGTTATACCTCAGGAAATGTGACCTGGCTCCCGGGAGACCATAGGAAGCAACGTGAATGAATACAAGACAGCAGACACGGCGCTCTATCCCGTGACGTCACGTACGTAAGGCAGTGGTCACAATCTAAAAATGTTGCACAAATGTTTCAGACACGGACAGTCGACGGCAGCTGAAACAACTGTGCAACTTTATTTTATACGTGATCCAATCATAGCCTAAACTTTCAGAGAATGTGCTGTGCTACTGGAAAATGACGTCATTATCACATGAGCCAAGGCTGCAACAACTTTTAACGCATAATGTTCAACTTTGTTTTAGTTATGTTTTACACAAGGTCAGAATAACTTAACACCTTAACGCAACTGTTGTCCGTTAGACCTACCTAACTGACTTAAACTGTAACCGGAAAACACAAAGCTATGAGAATATTACGTAAGCTTACAGTACCAAATTTCAGTATCGTTTAATATTTGTAAAGAATATTGTGAAATAGGTAGCTTACTGAACCAACAGTGTGTGAGAGAAATGAAATACAAGCCATGTTGCAATGTTGACTTAAAACTTAAAGTTAAACTTAAACTTAAAGTTTTAAGTGCTACATAAGCACTCGTGATACTGTGATACTGTATGCCTTAGGCCTAATAGCTGCAAAGCTGCTTAGCCGCGAAGACTTACCTGTTCGGTTCAGTGCACGCGATGTTGTACATATTGTTACTGTATATAGCAACAAGTAGCCCGGGTGAAGTAATGACTCCATTAAATGAAAAGACCGCGACCGAGCTAATGCGAGCTAAATGAAAAGAACCTCGTCGGATTTTGCAGCACGTTGGACATTGGAGAAAATAATTTCCGCCGCCAGCGGCTACGAAGATGAATTCGTGCTCAGCAACACAACTAAACTCGAGTACTTTGCGTGTCGTCAGATGGCAGACCGCTTTCTAATACTCATAGCAACGTAACTGCCTAGAATATTGCTTTTGATGAAGGCTTACTGTTTGCACGCAAAAACCGTATAATGTGCCATTAGCACTACGGTAATTTTGCCCCACTGCCTATAGTGCGTCGAAATACACTGTGTCTCCCCAAAAAACATCCCCGACATTTTCAACTGTAACTTGAAAACCAATTAACAAATTTTGATAATTTTTGGTATGGATATTCCCGACACAATTTGCCATCAAATGACTGTTCAGTTTCCCACCTCACTCACTGTCTGTTTTTGCACTACCTAGGGAAAACAGATCAAGCGAAATATGTGTTGAAATAAACAGAAAACGTGAAAAAACATCCCCGATATTATCAGTCGTAATGCGAATAAAGATTAGCAGATTTTAATAATTTTTGGGAGAAATATTTCTCACACAATTGGCTATTTAACAAGTGTTTTAATTTTTACCTCACCCAATGTCTGCAGTGTAGATAAACCATACATAAAACTGCACAGTGTTTGCATCCGATGAATCAATAAGTTATGATATTAATGTGTGGTCATCTAACAACATTTCATTATCATCATGACGCGAAGCGTTTAGCCGTGGCATCCCGTCGTAACGATTTGTCGCAAGAACAATTTGTCTTCTGCCAGCTTTAGAGCGTCGGTTACCAGAATTCTCGCATCTTGCTTTAAATCTGTACTGAAAACGTGAGGTCGATGTTCTCTGTGTGCATTTTGGGGTAAGAAAGGGTATAGTTTCCGACTATAACACAAGAAATCCAAGTGCGGACAGTGACAGAGAGTGATGAAATTTGTAATACCGATATCTATGATGTTTCGGTTCAGATCTTGCTTAACTTTTGATGGGCGACGAGCTCGTGCATGCGCGAGCACGATCCGCAAGCAGTCACCGTGTTGATATATTCGAGCTTAATGAGCCGTCGGCGCTACATGTCCAGTGTTGCTGTGCCTCGGGTGCGCCGACGAACGGACGGCAATATCCACTAGATGCGAGCGACCGACCGACAAACAGTCACAGTCAGACGCCCACGGCTACATCGATCGTCGGTCGCGATCGACGACGTCGCTCACTGCCTCGCGGCTAATCGTGTAATTAACAGCCCCGTGCAGCTGCTGCTGCTGATGATGATGATGATGCAAGTTGTGGTGAACACGAAGGCGATGGATGCGTCGTCAGTCCGTGTTACAGTAACGCTGCCTGCAGGCGATACTCAACACGTCACTATCAGCTGTATGTCTGTCGCAGAATCGTTGCTATGTATAGTCGCTTGCAGTATGCCGCAAGTGCTGTCAGCTGATTGATTCAGTCATTCATCACGTATTTCAATCGTCTTTAAAACGCAACACAGCACCACCGTTGCGATGCGACAGCGTAAAACCCACAAACACCGTTACTGGAACTTGGATTTTTGTTAAAGTTGGACAGCAAGTCAAACAACAAGCTGTACAACATCTGGCCACGTTAAGTCGCTGCGGATTTGCTGTAGACTTTCGAATTTTCGATTTGTTGTGGATCTGTCGTACAGCTTTAGCAAAAGATAATTTGACTTGACTTTGACTTTAAGTAGCAGTTAACTTTTAAATATCGATATCAGAGAGAGCAGACAGTATAAAAATTTGTAAAAATCGGTTAATATTTGCCGAAGATTTGGATAATGACAAAGCCAATGTTTAATGTTTGACAAACAAAAAAAAACGCCGGTAGGCACAGACTGAGACAATGTATTTACGCCTTGCCGTGTAGGTTTGCCGTCGTACGTTGTTGTCGTGCGACACGGCGAACAAAAGCTGGTGTTCGTCAGTTGGGCTGGATATGTCACGAAGGCGTCATGTTTCTCGCTGTCGCAATCTAATTATAAACGCCGTGAAACGTTGCTCAGACGCTGCATCCGGTTTCTGCGTTGATTCGCGGATGCAGACATTGCATAGTTGCTCTTCGAGCGTTGCTTAACTCGGCGACACAAACGCGACACTGCATGATGTAATTATTGCCATATAACATTTCGCAGAATAGCAAAAACCCAAAGAAGCCGTCAACCCAGTTTACACTAAATTCAACTTGGAAAATGTCCTCGCGGATTAAAAAAACAGCCAAGTTAATCCTGAACCTTCAAGACAGATTAGAGGCCTTATACCGGACGTCCGGTCCGGTGCGGTGTTTCGTCGGACCGATACCGACTGCTGTCTCTGACATTGACCTTTAAAAGTCAAATGCGTAAAATACTAAATCTGTTATTTTAATATTAACTCGAAAATATTAACTGCTAAAAGTACCAGTCAAACAGCACTTAATGAAGCTTACGAGAGGAAATTTATTTCAACTTAAAGTTTTAAGTTCACTAAAGTTCACTCGTTGGTGCACTTAACGACGCAAAGTGAGAGACAAATTTTAATAATCCCTGTAACATTTCTATATAAGGAGCATTGCGACAACGGACTTAGTGTTGAGATGCATGTACCGTGTGTCGAACAGTATAAGTCAGTAAGCAAGTAAGTAAAACGTGAGGTTTAATGGTGCCTTCCGTTAAAACAAAGCTGTAGTGCATTGTGTAACGGCGTTTAGGAATTCCAATCCCGGTGAATTCAACAAATATATTGTTTACTTCCGTCGTCTTGATCCAGCCAAGCTCTGTAATCTTGTCCACGTGAACACAGAGCGGAAGGAGCGACGGATGCGCCTTCAAAGGAAGCAGGCAGGCGACGAAAATGCGATTGATCGCCGCAATCAGTCTCTGGCGGACGACACATCAAAGTGCTAAAAATCCTCCTCCAGCTCTCAAGACACGTCAGCTCGTGCTGCTTACTTACGCTGTCTAATGCATTCAGGTGCGCAGGTGCGCTACGATTAGAAATGCTACTATACAGTAGGCCTAACACCATTCACCGTCTCTGTTCTAATCATGCAGACTTTATCAACACTTCTCGCAAATTCGCAATTGCCACGTTTCTTTCGAAATACGAATTACTTTTTTAAAATCACGGATTCCCATACCTCAACCCTTGCTTTTCATCTTCTACATAGTTAACCTGAAATTCATTTACTTTCGAGTCGTATCCGAATGGCATTCTGTTACTTTTTACGCGCGATAGCAGAATGCTTCGCCCGTCTTAGCCTGGGCGTCTGTTAGTCCGTCCGTCTGTCTGCGTTTGTCACACCCTTGACCCCTATCAAAACGGTGCAAGCTAGAATCACGAAATCTTCATTGCAGCTGCCCCAGGAACTCTAGTTTACCGTGACAAAATTTTGTGCCCCTGGGTGCTGGCTTCCCCTCGAACGAGAGCGTCCAAGAGAGGTGCCCTCTCTAAAAGACGTTATTTTGTCGGTATTGGCTCGTGTAGTGTGAAAACGGTTGCAGATAAGTACAGACAACCTGCACATGAAACTTTTAGCATTAAACGTAGACTTTATCAGTTTAAGTCTCAGTGTTTTTTTGCAATTTTTGGCTATGGTGCACATTTCAAAAGTGAATTGCGCCGAAATGGCTGGAGATAACCTGGACAACCTGCGTAGGTCTATGAAACTTTAGCATAGGACGTCCATTATCAACAATCTAAATTTCGACCTCTTAAATTCAAGGAGTCTTCCGTATGGAGACCTCAAATTTGAGTACTTCTTCAAGACGCACTATTATTTTATTGCTGTACACTGATTGCCAAGGTGGCAAGACCGCTGCTATCGCGCGTCACGTGAGCTTTTCTCAAATTACTTGTTAAATAAAGCACAAAAGAGAAGTTCTTCTTTCTGTTGTTCTCAAGGGGATGCCGAGGCACGCTGTGACAGTTGTATACCCGTCCTGGAACCTAGCCTACATGTTTATGGCTGTTTTTTTTACTTTTTAAAAAATATTTTATGAAATATGTAGTACGCTGCTTATGCGATCTTACACTAACAATGTATTATTCACGAAATTCTCACCAGCGCTACAAATACGCGTAACGCAATCGGTAAAATAAAGTACGAAACAGCAGCTGAAGAACTCTTGTTTTATATCACTTAAGCAAACTTCACCGCAACAAAACAAGATACACGTATATTACTGTGAACAAATCGGCAGCAGAAACGAAAACCAACAAGACGAGAATAATCGAGCCACAGAAGACAAACAATAGCAGCGTATGTATCGCGACACTGAAATCGCTTTTCGCCACTTTCGACTCAATGCGTGTTTTGTGCAGTAGGCCTACGTCGGCGATACGCTGGAAGGCAGGTCGTTCTGCACACACAGAATTTAATCTGTAAACATGTAGTTAACTGTCATAAAATGGCAGAGTATAATTATTGTCGACACGATAGCACAGTGCGACAAAGTTGTCGTCAACGAATGACACAGTGTAAACACAACCTGACAACACGAGTCGTGACAGTCGACAAGAAAATGCATTTGCACACATCAACTCAGTTCTGCAGTTGTGACTTATTTCCTGCTTTACATTAATATTTCTGTTTTATAAGCTGTCCCGTGCGTCCAGATAATAAGTGAATGACTAGCTAAACCTTTTAGCAGTGTTTTTTTAAAAACAAAAACAATAACTGTTTGCCTTACGGTCACGAGAACTAAAATTAGAACGAAAATTATTTTGCAGACAAAACTTGATTAAAAACTACAAGCGTGCTCCTGAACTAACTGAAAATGAAAACTATCAGTATACATCTAAAACGAACAAAACTGTTTATCGAACGTCGAAAGGTACTGAAATATAAAAACTGTTCGGTCAAAGTTTACGCTTTGTCAGCTTGACATATATTACATAGCGGTGAAACAATTTAGGCTAGCTGTTTAATGATTATGGCTAGGACGTACGGTACTGTCTGTTTTCAAGTGTTGTAAGTTAACAAAAAAATAAAAAGCTTCGTTTCCCAGAACTAAAACCAAAGAAAAATAATGACGCAGCTGCTTAATTACTGACCCCAGTAAAACAGAGCACGACAAAACGTTAGCTCTCATCACTCACTTCGCAACTCGTGCTCCTAAAACACCTTGCAACAAAGACGACAATAAAATAAAATGAAATAAAAAGTTGCCTCTTTGTGACAACGTATTTCAAAATAAGCCTAATCACTGCACATCAGTGGCAGAGTCGGGAAAAATTAAAGGCTGAACTACAACAATGATGTGCAAACCGGCGGTTCGATTACCCGAAGCCAGAGTAACGCAAAACATCAGGCAAAAATGAACCGATTTTTTAACCGACCGTACTTAAGTAACGGTCGAGCTATTGGTACGAGTTGTCGTTTGTCTGTCCTTCCGTCCGTCTGTCACAGATGTATTGTGCCTAATCTTTACATTGTAGGGGAAAACTTTACACGAATAATTAGCCATGTGTGTGTTAAACTCGGGTATGCGAAATTTCAGCCATCTAGTTTAAGGGAAACATTTTTAAATTCGGGGTTGAATGGATGGGGTAAAAATATGCGTTTTTCAACGGAAGACAGACCACATCTCTAAAACGGTGAGGGATACGGCCAATGTCACTATTAATCACTAATAGGAAGTGTCATACGCCCTTTCAGATAAAATGAAAATCATCGACCTTGGATGACCTTGAAGATCACTGACAACCAGTACGGTCGGCTATCCTA
>Ga0056128_1004473_pt1 | contig 17484 bp, 9 predicted proteins | sample WorMetLIZISLAND2_FD_71113 | JGI IMG/M metagenome (GOLD analysis project Ga0056128, IMG submission 71113) | Marine gutless worms symbiont microbial communities from Max Planck institute for Marine Microbiology, Germany - Olavius geniculatus... ... | reverse complement strand
GTGCGTGCTGTACTCGCTGAAGGCGAGATATGTGCTTCTGTGGACACCCGAAAAGGATCGAATTCGCATAATCAAGCCTTGCCGACACCAAAGCAGAAGCAACAGCCATGGCCATAGAACCATCCATCGATGGACGAATTTGTCTAAAGGAACGTATGTGGTAAAAGCAGGACTTAGATATCGCCTTAATGTGAGGTCTCAAGGTGAGATTAGAATCAAGTGTAACCCCGAGAATCTTGACTGTGTCAGAAAACTGTATCGCAGGATCCACTATTTTAACAGAAGTAAGAGAAGACATGGTTTTTAGGCGTTGAGCAGTGCCAAAAAGTATAGCATCAGATTTGGATGGGTTGAGTGCCATGCCGTTTTCACAGAACCAGACATGTAGTGAGCTCAGACACGACTTGAGTGTGATGAGCTTATTGGAATAATTGATAGGCGACAAAGCGACATAGAGCTGCGTATCGTCTGCTATATGTGACCGTGAATTGGCACCGTGAATTCGCCGTGAATTTTGGGACTTTTGTAAAAGTATCACGTGATTTTTTTCACTTTTGCACCGTGATTTTCGTACAGCCCTACTGATAATCAGCACATGATGTAACAATTTGGAGCATCTGCGTTTTACATGGTGGGCGTTGACATAAATTAGGTGAGGTGAAAATGAGTATACCTCACATAATTCTATTGTTTTGCCCATCTGTGTGCCAGAAAATTAGTAACTTTGATGGAGATTTAACGAAGTTCTGACAAACAAATTGGGAAATTTTTTCAGTGAGGTGAAAAATGACTACTTAGTAACGCTTGTCAATAACTTCAATAGAGTTGGAGTTGAAACTTGCATGTTAAGAAGTTGATGTCGTCTTATTTTCGACATGGAATGTTTTGAACATAATAAGAATCAGGCACAGACTAACATAATTAGTGTAATATTTTACAATATGTAGCAAAAATATTTTGCGCTGTGAACTGTGACAGTAGTGCAGGCCTCTACAGCATAGGAACATGACTAGGAAGTTACAGTAGCTGGTATACACGTTAAGCAGTGCTGGACAATCAGTTAGAAAAACCTATTTTTTAGGTTTTAAACATTACCGTAATTAATAATCCCTGTTCACCTTTTAGGGTTTTTATTTGTTATGCAATTTATAATACAAATCAAGTTCAGTCTAATATTTTAATCACGATTTTTTAGTTATATGTCTACCATCTTTGTAGAGCTATAATAAAAAAAACCGTCAGTTAAATACTTTAAAAAGTAAAGTTAAGAATTTGTTTTCCAAAAAAACTAGATTTTCCACCCTCGTTGTGGCTTCGTAATCTGGAGTTCTCGGCTGAATGTCATCGTGATCGACTGTTTTAGAAACTTGCTTGACGTTTTAAGCTCTGCTAAATTGAAAAAAATATGTCTGAAATAAATAAAGGTCTACTTCCCAGTCATTATCAGGTCCAGAACAAGTTAAACTCGTTAAGTAGTCGGCATTTTTTCTGTACGCAACAAGCATACCGGTTACACGCCAGATAATACAATAAGTCAGATCAATCATTCGAATGTTCTATCAAAAGTTATAGTTTGTTTTTTGGTTTGGTTTTGCTGTCACTGGATGTGGCGTAAGAAACTTATTATTTTAACGTTTTCCACGTTAAGAACTAGGCTACTCTAGACCATACTACTAACTTGCTTACTCAAGAGCCTTGTGTGGTTTCATATTAACGTGTCATTTTCTTATGTTTATGAAAGAGGAAAAAGAGTTTTTCAGATAAACAATATTAATATATATATATATTTTTATAAACTAATGCTGCTGTAATCGTGGCGAATTTTTTGAATTTGTTGCGTTGACGTACATTTTTTATTTGTACGTTTGCTTTGTCAGTCGTTTAGTTGTTTCCTAAAATTACAGTTTTTGGCAGAGAAGTGTTTTCTAACTTTCTTACGTTTTTCAGAATAATTGTGGTAATTGGTCACTAATCGTTTGTTTCATTTATGTGCATTATGTGTAATATAGCACAGGCAGACTGTAAAATTTGGATAATGTGGAAGTATAAGGTTGAAATGACAGTGACTAGTTGAGGCATGGACATGTGAACATGTCCAAACTTGTCTGCCTGGACTTGTATTGACTGATTGTAACATGTAGTTATATAAGGTGCATATTTGCTGTATCCTAGCTGATTTTTGCATTTTACGACATGCTATTTTGTCTGTTGCTCAACTGCTTATGTTTAGTTGAGCATGGATTGCCGGTATTCATATTTCTGTCCTGATATCTGGTGAGATTGTTGAAAGTAGATTCTTAGGGAAGCCATGACGGTAAATTTACAACCGTGATTTACTGCAGTACAAACTTTATTAGACAAAGGAGAGTTTACTAAATGTAAGATATCTGTTATTTCTGCATGGCACAGGCTTATTGTACAAACTGTATATAACAGTTATTTAAGTAGCTTAATGTTAGTTATGTCTAATTCTTGATGCACCCTGGTGCATATGTTGACTTGGAGACTGACAATGATATTTGCAGTGATTGGTGTCTAAGGATGGATGCTGCGATGGAAGTTAACTTCCAGAATAATGATGACGAAGAGGCTGAACTGGAACGGGAAGAGCTGCAGAGACAAAATGAGGTGAAGTAGCATTTCAGCAAAGCAAAAACAGTACTACGTTAGTGTTTAAATATTTTAGTTTAATTTGGCCATTTAACCTGTTTCATGCGAAATTTGCCAAAAAATATGGAATTTTTTTTCATTTATAGCATTTTACTATTTTTCCTTTGCTGTGTCAATTTTGGTACCTTAGTATGGACAAATACTATAGTGATTGTAATCCTCGAATTGAATTCTCAATCCTGGGATTTGGGATTGAGAAATTTGTAATCTCTGGATCCCAGGATCCCGTTTCAGGATTAGGCTTACAGAATGGTTGCTGTTTTGGTATCGATAGTAGACTTATTCCATGCATGAGTATGTAGTAGGCCGACCATACGGAAGGTATTGCAAGTGTATGGAGTGACTATGACTGTAAAAACACAAATTACAGTGCATAGAAGGAGTAGAACTTCAACACGCATCAAATATTTGGTTTATTAAAGGGCTAGAATTGATATTTGTATTTGACACTCAAAAAATACATTTTTGACGAATTTTTGTAATCCCCTAATGCTGGGATTGAGATGCGACCAATCCCGGGATTTGGGATTGGCGAAAACGGCCAGGATTCTGGGATTTTGAATTGCAAATGCTAAAATACTATGGTCGTATTTGGTGTAGCTTGATATTCTAATGGTTAGCATGTCAGACCCACTGATTGCAAGGTCAGGTGTTTGACTCTTGGCCATTTCACTATTAAGTAAAAACCACAACCATGGAAGTTGTTCATACACAACTGCTCGTTGGTGCAATGGCTCAGTTTGGGGGCCCTGCTGACTAAATAACCAAGTGAAAGATATGCCTCTTCATTTTTATGATATTCGTGTTGAAAGTTTTTATGTGTTGTTAAAGAAGTATTCATTTTTGTTATTCTGTAACATTTGTAGTTACGAGCACTATTAACCAATGCACTGGATGCTGATGATCTGCTCGATGATGATGATGATGATGATGATGATGATGACTCAAATCATAACAATGTCTCACACTTGTCACAAGATTACAATGATGATGGTGATGATGGAAGGTCAGTTTAGTTGTCTTAGTTTTGCCTATTGTTTGTTATTTTAGTTAATTAAGTTAATGTGCCATCATTTCGTGTGAAAACTGGTTTGCTGTTATGGGAACTGTGAAGAATGGTAAGTTTATAGCTTCTCATATCACATGCATGGTTAGCTGAATGATATGCAATTTCACTGTGATTGTAATGGCAGAAAGGACATAGAGGGAATGGGAATTAGTCTATTTCAACAAGCATTAACATATAAAGTTATAAATTATCACAAGTCTATCTTTTATCAACATTTTGAGCAATAGAGTGAAATTGCTACATGATGGCGGATGCTGTTTTAATTCAGATACTGCATTGTTGAAATTTTATAAAAAGTTTTGTTGGTATTGTGCAGTGAACTGTCATGGCCACTCGACATAGCGCCAAATGCTCATAACATCGGACTTCTTGCCATCCAGACATCAACACCTCGTGATCCAAACAGTGTGCCACCTCCATTAAAAACGCCAGCCACTGATTTCAATCCTTATGTTCGACCTTCTGCTGTCGATGAGCAGCCTCAGCTGTGGCACTATCAGAGGAATGAAGCAGCAGAAAGTAAGAACCTGCCTGAAGCTCACCCAAACCAATTTACACCTCAGCCACATGGCTGGTCTGATGAACATAATGAACAGGACACTGTGAGACCAGCTGATTTTGATGGAGAAGATGATGACAAAACACAGTACTTGTGTGTAGACGATGAAGGTCATGAACAGTTTGCTAATGCAATCGGGTATGATGTCGACCAACAGTCTAGATATCCAGGAGGCCAGACAGTTGTAGATCAGGCCCAGGCACAGCCAATGTACAATGGTCCTGTGGAACATGAACTTCAGGATCAGATGTTTGCATTTACTCAGCCACAGCAGAATGAGTATGGTCATATGTTTCCCGGCCATCACTGGGACCAGCAGATGTATGAGTTACAATGTGAGGATGTGACTGACGCTGGGCAGCTAGAAATGGCCGATAGTAGAAATTATTACCTGACTGACATGCAGAATCATTCATACACCAATGAACAGAGAGGAATGAATGCAGGTATTCAGTCACAGTGGTCAGCCACTGCAACGTTACCACAGTTAGTTTCAAATGTGGCTCAATCAAACTATGTATCTGTTGCAACATCGGCTGCTTTTGAGAACGGCATGCTTTCAACTTGGCCACCAGCAATGCATGCAAAAGCAGCTGCACCATCAAAAGAGGCATCTATTTGGTCTTCAGCAGATAACGGCGATGGTGACTTTGGTGGTTATCGAGTGCAATATAAACAGCCGGAAATGGATCATTTTCAAGCAGTGTCAGCCGCTGGTGATGGACCTCAGGCACTGACCGTTGCTAAGCACATTGATAGTAAGACCACAGCAGTGGCTAAGACTGTACCTGAAAGACTTCAGCAAGCATTTCTGCAGCCAGGTAAATTTCTCATGGCTGCTGCTATGCATTTAATTTGGTCTTATAATTTCTTGCATTTTTGGTGAAGATTTTATTTTTTCGGTTTTGTCCACTGCAAACCATATTACGATCGCTGTTGCTGTTTTAAATATATAGGCTTACTGATGTTACTGAGTATAAGTTGTCTGCTTTAATGTAAATATGATGTGCTTTATTGTTTTTTGCAATTTTTAGCAAGTGTATGTATTTTTAGCATTTTTATAGTAACTTACATCGATTGTATTGGAATAAGGACCACAAACTAAGCTTCTTGACATTCTCGTTGTATACAATATATACAAATGCATATGTATTTATATACTATCTGTTATACAATGTGGCTTTTGTGGTCAGTAGATGAATCTAACACATGGTCTGAGAGAGAGGCACAGATGAGGGTTTTGTTGGATGCCAAAGGACACAAGATTGAGGAGTTGCAGTGTACTTTGAACGAAGTGAAAGAATCTTCGGAGCGTGAAATACGTATATTGAAACACCAGCTTCTGATGATGACAGGTTTTGTATGACCCAGTATTAGCATGTGAATTGGTTTTCTGTTTGATTGTAAGATTCTATCTATTAGTATTCTACATTTTATCTTTTACACTTTAGCAGCATGGTGTAGTGGTAATGCATTTGTGTGGGTAGAATCTGGATGGGTGACTGTTTTTGAGCACGTCAACCTTTTGCTCTGCAGCACATGGTAAAATGAGTATTAGCTTTGAGGATGAGTAGTAATAAATGGCAATGGTGAATGTAATAAGCAGATCCGTAGGGCAAACCAGTACGCTTGGTAGTTCTAAGATCGGCAGCCAATCACATAATGGCAGTAGCATAAACATTGTTGTGGTGGTTAATATTATTATCTTTGCCAAAGTGAATGTAATGAACTGGGGAAGGTTAAGTAAAGCCCAAATTCCATTACGCCGAATTTGCGACTTTCACCGAAACTTCCCCACGGGGAAAGTCGTGGACACAAATCATGAAAGTCCGCGACACAAATCATGTCGCCAGCTTTCATGATTCGTGTCGCAGACTTTTGTGATTTGTGTCCGCGACATTTGTCGCCGACTTTCCCCGTGTATTGTAACGGACTAAATTTCATTAGAGCAACACAAACGGGTTTGTCACGAACTTTGTCGCAAACATATCGACATGTTGACATGGTTTGTGTCCGTGACTTTCATGTTTTATGTCGGCAATTTTCACCGAAACTTCATTATTTTATGATTTGTCCCCGTTTGAGTCCGCGACTTTCGTGATATGTGTCCTCAACTTTCCCCGTACGGAAGTTTTGATGAAAGTCAGTGTAATGGAATTTGGGTTTAATCACTTTTGTCTGTGTGTCTGTCTGTCTGTTTGTGCACATCATAGTGACTCACAGTGCAGCGTGATGTCATAATAGCATTGACGTCATTACATCGCCAGCAGACTGTGTATTGTCTGTTACATCACCAGCAACAAAGCATGCTGGAACAACACTATAGTTAGCATTAGGAAAGCAAGAATTTTACTTAATAATTTTATTTCAACTTAGAAATTCACAGAATGCAATTAAATTGCTACTTTGTAGAAATTTGTTTGGCACCCATATGCACTGTCACGAGTGCCTTCTAATTATTGACTGTTGTTCGGTTTAGCAGCTGTTGTGACATGCATGTGTTCTGTAGATGAGCGAGATGGTTTGTTGCAAAGCTTACAACAGAGTGAGCTTCTGGTGCAGGATAAACAAGCAGCAATAAGTCAGTTGGATGGACAGATGGCAGTGCTGCATTCTGAGATTTCAGCATTTAAACAGAATAAAGATGATGTAAGTTTTTACCACAAGCAAATGGTACATTTTTAGGAATGTCATATGACACTAGCTAAATTTTACAACCTCGATAAAGAATTAGCATATCAGTAATTTTCTTAAGAACTGTTTCCTATGTAGACTTTTATGGAATAGAGTGATCGCTTATCACACTGTGTTTTTGACATTGAAGCCCTTTTAACCGGAGTTGCTAGAAATATTGTTCTTGTTAATGCGAAAAAATCGGCTGAATTTTCGGTTTTAATTGGCAATGGAAAGAATGCTAAAATACCAAATTTGAGTCACGCATGTCTTCTAGTAATGGTAGCTGGGCAATTTTTACTTGATGTTGTTATTGGTGTTGAAAGTCAAATGGCGTGTGGTTTGGTGGTATAGCGGTAGCATGTCAAACTGGTGACCCGGAGGTCCCCGGTTTGATTCCAGCCTGGTGCACTGCCAGGTAACGACCTTGGCCAAGTTGTTCACACACAATGTGCCTCTGTCACCAAGCAGTATAATTTGGTACCGGCTTCACCACCGGGAAGGTAACGGCTATACATGGGAAAGGTCTGGCCTAACTCCCATGTAACTGAGCTGCGACTCACTGCTGTGAGAGAGCGCTGTTAACTATGGGAGTTTTACCTTTACCTACCTATGCAGATGGTGAAGAAGATAATGACACTGGAGTCGATGGTGGAGAGCTTGAATGCTGAGTTAACTGAGCTTGGATCCAGTGATGCTCTGACTCGTGCCAAGCAGCATCATGAGTCGGTCGTTACAGGCATGAGACAGAAGTATGACACAGACATTCTAGCAGCCAACGAGAAGATCGATTTACTGACAAAAACACTCACATTAAGGGTAATTTGTTGCTTCCAGTTGATTTTTTTCTGATTTTTTTGGTTATTTGTTTTAGTGCTTTATTCTGTTTGTTGAGGGATATGAAGGAGAAAGTTTTAAAAAGTTTACTTTAGGGCACCAGTATAACTTGCAGTAACTGCAGATGAGTAAACATAAAGTACCAGTTGTTGTGGTACGTGTGTTTTATGTGCACATTTTTGAGGCAATATGCAAGCTTTGTACTATCAGTAATTGCACATTCAGGGTTTTGATGTTGTTGGTTGGGCTACAGGAAAGACACAGCCACCAAAGTTTGTTTTTCAAAAACCAAACTTATCCCTGATTAACATTGGTTTAAAGATATATCAACGTAGTCATTGTAGCTGTAGCAGCAGCTCCAAATTATCCATAGGTGTAATAAATATTTTTTTTAGTTTTTAATCAATACCAGGTAGTGTGTTTTAACTTTTCTTATGTTTTACAACATATGAATTATTACATGTGAAAATGATGGTAATTTAAAATGTTTATGCACAAAAAATGAAATGTTACTCGCAAAATAATAGAAGATCTTGTGTTTAGATTTACTTACTTATGATGATGACGAAAAATGATGACTATGAAAAACTGTGTCCTGAAGCAATGGATTTTGTCAACAACTTAGTAAAAAGATAGTCACATATTTCTTTTGTGCTTACAAACTTTGAAAAAACTTTTAACCAAAACTCTATTTTGCATTTGAAAAATTATTTCCTTAGCATTTGTTACATCTAGAGAATGATCAGTGGGCGTTACATGGGCGTTACAGGATGATTTGGTAAATGAACTGAAAAAGCAAGTCGCTAATTTGGAAAAAGCGAACAAGAAGCAGCTGCAGGAGAATGCTGAAGAAATCAATCAACTTCACCGCAGTCTGAAACAAAGTCAGCAGGAATGCCGAGAACTGCTTGAAGCTCGTCAGTTATGCTTGTTTACGTTTTAGGCTGTTATTTATTTGTGAAATTGCATATATAAGTTACCTGTGACAATGGTTTAACAAGCTAATTTTCTGTGAGTTACCCCTGTTAGACAGGTTACCTAAAACTGAACACGGGTACTGAAAGAGTTGTTGGAGTAAGCAAGATTCCATTTCTGTTGCGCAGCCAACATTATCAAAGATTTTGTATGGTTTTACCTGGTGTTAATGATTTGCACAAAATTCTGTATTTGGATTTAGTATTTTTTAATGCTGTTAAAATTTGGTCAGCTATCATTGTTACTTAGTTACACAAAATGAGCACTGGCTATGGTCATTGCCACCGTAGCAAAGTAACAGTGAGTTTTCTTCATAATGGTAGACCCTCCTACCAGGACTGCTGTCAGTTGAAGACCGTCATGAGCTGTGTGTTAGCTTAATTGGGTTTAACCCTTGCTGCCTCAAAGCGCCAAAAAGGGGGATGAACTGATGCACAGTGGATCTAACTGTCTGTGCAAAATCTTATTCTTCATTGGTGAGAGAGGAGAGTGTCTGCCATGAAAGAGATTTAATCGTATGTATGTGAACAGAGAGTACGATGGAGCTGAGTAGAATGAAAATGAAGCTGCACGATGCATTGGCCAGTAAAACTCTGACTGATGACGTCAATTCATCACTGCAGGTGAGATTTGTCCACACACGGGGGTGAGCAAAGTGTAGTCCAACATTTCATCTTCTGTCTTTGTATATCGTGTATATCAAACTGGTAGCGACATTAACTTAGACCTAATCAAGAAAGCGTTGAACTTGACTGCACTTTTACTGCAGTAATCGAGACCAATTATTTCCAAGACACTGACAATTTTTATGTACACCTGCTGTTTTATTGCCAAAAGTCGAAGAATGAGCCTGGCACAAGTACGAAGCGCTATAGCAGGACCCGTATCTTTACCTTTTACTTTTCTAAGGGAGAGCAGTAAACCTCCAGTCAGGTACAGAACGTTGGACTTGTCTACTACTGCTGCTGCTCCTACTATGCTGCTGCTCGTTATACCTGGAAATCAGGGTTGACTGCGGTAGACTTTGACTGACGTCATCTAATTTCCAAACTCTCAACCCGCATCTCCCGTCATATGCAAGGATCTTGGTGATATTTGTTGTACAGGCCGAGGTATAGCCCATTTTGTCTTAAATTTTGTTGCCGTGGCAACAAGGGTCGGTCAGGATAAAATTCAGTTAGCAGCATTTGATGGCCCATTTCCGAAAACTCTTCAACAGATGCAAAAAATCTTACAGACATCTCTTACACAAGCCAAGTTATAGCCAATTTTGTCCCAAATTTCGTTGCCATGGCAACAGGATCGGTTGGGGAAAATGCAATTGGCAGCATTCGATGGCCCATCCCTGAAAACCTCCTTATAGGCGCAAAAATCTTGCAGATGTCCCTCACATTTGCTTTGGTTGGCTGTAACCATTCAGCTTGCAAGACATTTCTGTGATGTGGTTGGATGTAGGCAGAGGTTCAGGAGTTGAAGGAGCAGTTAAGGATGTATGAGATAGCATCTCAGTGTGGCAGCGTGCTTGCAGCTAGCAGCAAGTCAGCTGCTGCAGCCGTCATGTCTGCTGCAACATCCAACCTTGAAGACTCGTACGCTCAACTCGGCATTAGACAGTTAACGTCTGCAACAGCCATGCTGTCAAGGTCATAGCTCATACTTTATAAATACTTAATTATTTTGTACACATAAAATGATTGCTGTATTAAAGGTGAAGTTCCACTATTGGCTTAGTGCATAGAGACATGAAGTGTTAGCTACTTCGTGTTATGCATTATAAGATTGTTGGCTAGTCTTTCTCTCACAACGTTACCAGCTGCAACCGATTAAAATTTTTTTAATCGATTAATGTCCACATATTAATTGAAATTAATTGACTAATTTCAATAAATTTTTTTAGTCAAGAAAGACCACGAAAACTGCAGAATTCAACTACTGGCTGTTGTTATCTTTTGCAAACTAAAGCAAAGTTGGAAAAATTACAAAGTTCTGTCTGTTAAACTTTTATAATTATAAAAGTAAAAAATCTTGATGATATTTTTATGCAACATAAAATTAGATTACAAACTTTGATCATCAGTCATTTTAGGCTGTTAGGAAGTCCACAATTTTGTTATTAATCAATTAATTAATTAATGATTAATTTTTGCAGCTTTAAACCTCACCTAAAACTGAGTGATTACCGAGTTGGCTCATCACAGCTGAGCAGGGAGGGTCTGGCAATATGCCTGAAGTGAAAATTTCTGAAATCTTCTGCAAGGTTATTGAAAATGTCAGTCTTGTGTGCTAACCAAACTCAGACTCTATTGTTGGATATCATATTGCGATTTTTCAACATTTTGTGCTGAAGTGATTCCAAGATGAAAATCAACGTCGTTTGTAGAAATAGAAATTAAAACAGGCATTAGACAACTTTTTGTACATTGATTGTGATGGATGTGCATATCAGTTGTTATCAGTTGTGGTGAAAACGTAGTATTTTCAGTTGTTAAATGGTGATGTGTTCAGCAAGTCATCGGCAGACAGTGGCATGATGTCAGCTGATGAAGCTCTGAGAAGCCTCAAGACCGAGCTGGAACGATGTCTCAAGAAATGTCAGGACAAGACTCAGCAGATCGTCAAACTGCAGGCGGAACTTAAGACATGCAGAGCATCGCTTGCTGAGAACAACGTCACACTGGAAGTGGCGCAAAAAGAACTGCAGGATTGCAAAAACAAGGTATTTGTTGAGTGATACACTAACTTTTTTTTATGTCATTTTGGACTTCGAGCAAAACCTGTTACGTTTTGTGTGGTAGATGGTATTTCTATTTGCATTTGGTAGTTGGTAACCTACAGCGTGCTCAGCATAGAAATTATAAAGTTGCAGTCAGACAAAAATGAGCATCGTATTGGAGACATTAAGGTGCATGGACACCTCCGATTGACAAATCGTGAATAGAAATAGTAGTGAATGAGGGTGATTGTGATCAAATGATTTGAAATGATATGGATTGTTGAGGTTGAGTTCTCACGTTGTAGGCAGCAGCAATGAGTGAAAAAGATGACCAGTCAGAGGTTGAGAAGCTGCAGCTGCAGATCGACAACTTATCAGCTGAGAATGCAGCTTTACAACAGGAATTGCAGGTTCAGTGATTATTGCTCTAGTTTCTGAATTTGATGTAAACATTTACGTTATCTACTTCTGCCACTACTGTTATTATATGTTTTTTTTCAGTGTTTGCTTGGGCCAAATTTTTCCATAATTACTCGACGTAGTGATTACATGTGTCCTGTAAAAGAGAACTTTAGGTATTGTTAAAGCTAGGCTTTTTACAGTCAGGATGCCATTCCTGTTGCTCTGGCAACAACAGCAAGAGTGAAGCTATGTAATGATGTGGAATTACCTGGAATTTGTGGACTTTATACTTAAAAAGAAGAATTTTAGAATTATGGGTTGGAATTTCATACACATTGTATTTAAGAGGAGGAGTTTTAGAATTGTGGTTACATAACAGTTATGATTGTCAATGCAGGAGGTTCGCTGTCGGCTGTCGGAAGCAGCTGACAGTGAGGCACGTGTTACTGATTTAAACGTTGACCTAAATCAGCAGATTGCGCAACTTCTCCATCAGCAGAATCATCAGTAAGAGGCTTGCGGTCTTTGAGTAATTATTTGCTTGCCATTTCATCAGTGCTGGTTGTGATATAAACAGCAGTGTCAGATCATCAAAACAGTGAGTAATGCATTATTTGCAGAATTTATAAGCACAGTGGTGGTTACGCTGATAACAAAGGGCAGTGTTTGTTAACTTAATTGACATGTTTTAGTGATTTTTTGGTGATACTAGTGTCTAAGTTATATGCAGCAAATGCAGCAGTTTGCCAGTGTTTTCTGCGTAATTCCTGTGCAGAAATGGTGATGAGGAACAAACTGATGAATGTTTGGTGCTGCAGCAGCAGTTGACTCAGCTTCAGTAAGCAGCAGTATTATGTACCATTTGAGTAACTGTTTAATAATGTTAGTATTTTTGCTATCAGTACTATGTTGGATAGTCTGATTATTTGTGATTTTTACTAGTTGTTCAACTGTGCTGGTTAGCTTAACGTTCTGTACATTCGCAACAATGATATGTTCAACCTATCATCGTCGTGGTGTGATGCCCATGTGAACGTTAAATTTCTTGCTCAACTATAAACATGTTCAGTGTTCACCATGACCACTCTTTACTGAAATCATCAGACTATGAGGGGCGTTCAAAAAGTTTTGCAAGTCAATATGTTACATTGAAAAAATTTTCAATATCTATACATGAATAAAATGCATATTTCTCTCGAAAACGTATAAGCTTAAAGCGGATGTGACGTCATTGTAATTTATGACGTCATAAAGCGTTTTATATCTGTACCTTCAGCTAGCTTATACCACAGACTTTAGTCATTCATTGTTCGGATAGCGGACACCACCAAGAAGATTTTTCAAATTTAAAAACAGATAATAGTTACTGTGATTCAGGTCTCTGCTGTACATAGGGTAGTCTAATTGTACAAAGCCAGAGTCATGAGCAGCTTGCTGGGAAATTATAACTTGAGCGTTGGACTGCAGTGCCGAATTTGGTGGAGATCTGCAGGGTTTGCTCCCAGGCAACCCAACATCAGGGCTTATCAGGTTGTATGTTGTAAAAATTGTTAAACGTTTCACAAAGACGACAGATATCACTACCTGTTAACTTTTTAAAAAATTTTACCGACAAAGCCTGATGTGACGTCGTAATTGACAGAAGCGTTCTTATTAATGGCCAGTGCAGACTTTAGCAACTGTGTGTTTATATTGCAAATAAAAAATTCATGAACGTATTTGTCAGGGCTTTCACAAAATCACATATTCCGGGGCCTCACGTTCGTAAATCTGGTTGCAGACTAGTAAATTTTTGTGCACAATTTTGTGCTGTTTGCATTAGCACTCTAATTCGTATCTGTTTAATGCTCTATGACATCGTAATTTGCAATGATGTCATGTCCGTTTTAAGCTGACACGAGTATGAGAGAAATATAACTTTTACTGGTGTTCAGATTTTGAAAAGTTTCTTAGTTTACAGTGTCATATCAAGTTGCAAAATTTGTCTCAACTTTTCTCGTACGTACAGTTCTTTCATGGCTGGCACAGATTTCGGCTATTGAATATTTATAATCACAAATCAGAAATTCAAGGATGTATTTGTCAGGGCTCTTATAAAATCACATGTCCCAAGGCCTTATGTTAGGGAATCCGGCTGTAAACTGGAGAATTGTCATACAACATCGAGCACAATTTTACGCTGTTTACGCTGGCACTGCAAGTCGTTCATGTTTAATGCTTTTGACGTCATCAGTTGCAATGATGTTACATTTGCTTCAAGTTCATAAGAGTTCAGGAGAAATATGTGTTCTGTTGGTGTATAGATTTTGAAAAGTTTTTTTGGTCTAACATATCGACTTACAGAACTTTTTTAACGCCCCTCGTAATTGTTTTCGAAATTGTCTGATTATTATTTGATCTTCATACATAATGCACGTATTTTCTACTGTTTATATGCCACCATGTAGTTATCTGTCGGTCCATTTAACGGGTGTCAGCTGAAGCACATATTGTCCAATGTCAACGTGTGCAGAGAGGAGGTTGGTAAGACTCAGTCTGAGTTGATGGCAACCAAGCAACTGTATGTGAACGTCTGTGAAGTGAAGGACGACCTGGAGGACAGACTGCGAGATCTGCAGGCCGAGAACACTCGAGCAAAGGTACAAACATCATGCACCTTTCGCTGTTTTTCACTGGTGGATTTTCCAATACATTAGAAGGGTTGCCAGCTGGCGTTTTAGTGTGCTATGTAAGTCAAATTTGGTATTTAAATTAAAGGACCTTTGCTGCTAAAATTTTAGTTTTTTTCTTTTTGACACTTCTTAGGATTATTCTTCGAATTTTGCATTAAAGTTTGTTGTTAATTTAGCAGAAATGAATGATTTTGTTAGTCATGTTATTCAGTGTGCTATACACAGAGACGGGTTGTTCAAGTACAGTTAAACAGTTAGTCATTCAGTTAGTCAATTAATCATAAGCTTTAATGTGCTTGATTCTGTGACATTTACGTTTGACTTACATTTTCCATTTGTTTCTGATTGAGACTACAAGATTGCATTATGTTGCTGCTGACTGTATGCAGGATGATCAACAAAAAGCACTGAGTGACCAGCATCAACAGTTTGCAGAAGAAGTCAGCAAACAAATTGGACGCCTCCACGATGAGTACAATGCCAGGGTTCTAGCTGCCAGCCAGGAACCGAACGAGAAGTTAGCGACTGTTGTCCTTGAGAAAGACGGGCTTGAGGCACATGTTAAGACATTGGAAGAGAAGCTGAGACTTGCAGACCAGCAACATCAACAGGCGCTAGCAGAGTTGGAAAGACAGCATAATGAACAGTTGATGGTCACGAAGCAAGATCACAAGCAGCAGTTGGAAGACTTGGAAGTACAGCATGAACGTCGTGTGACGGAAGTGGAGATGCGGCATGCAGCTGAGATTGCCAAGTTTCGGCAAATCAACGACCAGCTTGGCAAGGTCCAGCAAGAAACGTCCACACAGCTGGACCAAGTGAAAGCAAAAAAGTCAGAGCTTGAGACTCAGCTAAACGCCTACAGAAACTCAACCATCATATTAGATTCCAACAGAGAGAAGGAAGATAAAGATCAGCTTGCAAAATTGGAGGCAGAAAAGTCACACGTTAAGCAACAGTTGAAAGCGTTTCAAGACCAGGTTCTTAAGCTGGAAACAGAGAAATCCACAGTGACAAAAACCAACAAGGAACTGAGAGAAAGACTGGAGAGTAAAGTGGCCGAGCTGCAGCAGAACTTGGAAGAATCTAATGCTGGTAATGATTAAAAAGTTATTAACAGTTAACCTTTGAATAGCTAGTGATTGATTAATTAATAATTTTGATTAAACACTGAATGCTATTATTGTCTTACATGTATGTTTTCATTTGGAATCATTGTCAGTTATTCAGCTGATGGCTATCACAAATGCAGTAAGATGCAAATCATTAAGTGATTTTTTCCAGTCTTGTAGGCGGACTACAAAGTTTACATTCTCTAGACATTTTTACTGTTTGTTAGCATTAGCATTAAGCAACTTAGTCACCTCTGCTTTACAACGTGTTCCTAGCTATATTTGTAGTTGAAAATTGAACGTTTTTTTTCAATCGTAAATATTTTCAAATGATTAATCATTGATTTCTGCAGCTGTAGAAGAATCCAATCAGAAATGGGAGGCGCTGATGGCAAGGCAGCATGAGTCGATGGAGCGTGAACACGCGCTTGTAATTGCGGCACTACAAGAACAACTGACAGCGAAGATCGAGAAAGACCGAAGCAAGATAGTTACAAGTAATCAGGTACTGTTTACCATCACACTGTGTTTTGCTTTTATTGGAAACATTGCTGAATTTGATGTGCTGTTTTACTGTTATACTTAAATTTGAAAATACTGCTTGTACCACGGCATCGCTACTGTTGTCTACCTGTTGGACAGTCTGGATAGTACTGCAAAATTTTTTCCCCTTATGTTTTACATTATATACTTTAATTGAATACTCTTTGTCATTTGATTTCAAGTTTTTGGACAGACAGACAGTAAGAGACCTAAAGATAAGATAAAAGTGATAAAAGTGACAAACACTGCTACTGCTGCTATTTTTGCCTTTGCTTGTTAGCTCAGATACTAGTAGTGGTACATCTGATTTTGTCTCAACTAGCCATTTTTATGCGCGACAACAGGTACTGCTATCGCGCGTTTTAGCCATCGCAGTTCTGTCTGTCTTTTTGTTCATCTGTCTGTCTGTCCATCACATGGGTGGATCAGTCAAAAATGGTGCAAGCTAGGATCACCAAATCTTCACCCTTGGCTGCCTGGAAGACTCTAGTTTCAGGATCAGTAAAGCTTTTCTATAAATTCGAAAGGGGTCACTCCGATCGAGGGTGCTAAATGAGAGAGGGTAGGAAAAATTTGCAATTTTCAGCCAATACTGAAATTCATTCACTGCATATGGTGATAGGCATCATTCGCCATTGAGTCTAAATGAAACATCGTTGTGAGCTTAGATTTTGTTCGCACCGGGCCTTCACACATGCATTGCTGTCACGCATTCCTCTTTGCATTAGTTGGGCTTTTCTTGTTTTCTTAGTCACTTTAAGTTAAACTGCATCTTCCAATGTTATTTTCTGAAGATATTAAATGCCCTTTTTTTCACTGAACCGGAAGCATTGTTGGATGCTTAAAAATAATTTTTTGCATATTCTTTGTGCTCCATTTTAATGCGTTAATGGTCATGCAAAGTGCAACTTAGAAAAAGAAAGATAATCTGTGAAAAATATGTTGTGTCTCAGACCATGAAAGTGATATGATTCAAATAACTATACTAACATTTACATACATAAACATACATAACATATGCTGTTTCTAATTTGATGCAGGCAAACTCTTTTGATTCGGAAACAGTGAAGCAGATAACACAGGAGCTGAATGGTCACTACATGGCAGTAATGGAGAAGATAAAAGGTAAAATTTATCACTTATACACTGTGTCTCAAAAAAAAGCATGTGACTACATTTTTTGCAATAACTTGAACAATGAATGTCCGATTATAATAATTTTTGGCACACTTATTAATGAGACTATATGTCATCGAATG
>Ga0056128_1004470_pt1 | contig 17486 bp, 8 predicted proteins | sample WorMetLIZISLAND2_FD_71113 | JGI IMG/M metagenome (GOLD analysis project Ga0056128, IMG submission 71113) | Marine gutless worms symbiont microbial communities from Max Planck institute for Marine Microbiology, Germany - Olavius geniculatus... ... | reverse complement strand
TTCAGGGGTTTTTGGTTGGCTGAGGGTCAAAGTTTGCATTTTCCCATATACTTTGAAGGTCGTCCTTACAACACTCACACTACCGTGTGAGTGTGATACAGCGACTTATTGGCCAAAAATAAAAAAAAAGAAATTTTTTCCTATTTCCCTCTCATTTAGCGTCCTCGTTCGGGGTGACCCCTTTCAAATTTATGGAAAAGCTTTACGGTTCCTGAAACTAGATTCTTCCAGGCAGCCGAGGGTAAAGATTTAGTGATTCTAGCTTGCACCGCTTTTGACTGATCCGCTCGTGTGACGGATAGACGGACAGACAGAATTGCGATGACTAAGACGCGCTGAAAACAGTAGCTGCTTTCGAGCGTAATAATAACATCCGTTTATTGAAATATGCAAATTGCAAAGCAGCACTTACACAAAAACTATAACAGAGCATTAAAAATGCAAGCGTTGTGTAACCTCACGTTCTGCTTACTTAGGCTTACTTATTTACTTCTCTCGGTATTCTGTACAGACTACATGTTCAGCTGTTGCTTGATTAATGCCGATTTGAATAAATATTTTTTTCTACAAAAGGCATAATGTTGGAGAGGGTTATTTTCTTCCTTGATTTCCCGCCAACATTGTATTTTGCAGTCTGTATTGTACGTTAAATAATAAACTTATTAATTAATTAATTATTTAAACTTAATTCATTTACATTTTACAGGGTAATGTAGCAATGTACACACAGGCACAGACCTTGTCAGCAGCTCTACGAGCGACGGCCAGTTGTTGCTGCTGATCGTTGCTATGCTTACCGGCAGCGTCATCTCTACTCTGTTGCTGTAGCTCAGAACAGAGCTTACTGATCGTGGCGTTTACGCCATCAGCGGGCCGCGAGCAGTGCAGGACAACATCTGAAATATACAGGGTGTGCCATAAAAATAACCCAACTTGTTTTTGTCACAACTAATTTGTCAAATCTCCACCAAGTTTGATAATTTTTGGCTCACAGATAGCCAAGACAATCAAATTATGTGGGATACATTCACTGTCGACCTCACGTAATTTGTGTCAATGCACTACCGTGTTAAAGCAGGTACTCCAAATTGTTGCATAATGCTTAATACTGTTGTTGTCACCGTAAAAGCTCTAACGACTTCAATAAGCACACGATAAACTAAAATGTAATTTATTTAGCAAAATTATAAGTTTGTGTAACAACATGTTTTAAACTTTTAGAACTTCGACCGAAAATGGCTTAGACGTGATGTCACGGCATGATAGCGGCATTAACGATCAACTGATTAATATCACACTACTCATTCATGGATTAAATGTGTTTAGAACTCATACGTCAGTTATTTTGTTCGCTGCTATTTTAGCGTAAAATATATAATACCACAAAATTATTAAATCAGATGGCACCCTCTGTCGAATTGATAATGAAAAGGTAAGCAATCTGATACTGTTAATCACCACGTAATGTAACAATTTGAAGCATCTGCGTTTTACACGGTAGTGCATTGACATAAATTAGATGAGGTGGACTATTATAATCCAATTTAGGTGCGGAAAATTTGATTATTTTTCGATTTCACCGCCCCAAACTGACCTTTTGATCCCGCCAGGATTTTCTCCCATTCTTTTATGTTATTGTTACTTCCTTGTTGTTTTAATTTAAGTTAAGTCTTCTGTTGTCTAGCCTACGTTTTGATCTACCTCCGAGATGAACTAAATTTCATTCAGTTCATCTCGGAATAACGACAACTTGTGAGACAGTTGTAAATCGATTCCGAAAACGTTTGTTCAAATTCCATTAACCATTGCTTGTAACGAAATTAAATAAAATACAATACATAATTTCTGATCAACCGAATATCTGAAAGAACTGCGACGAAAGCTATTCTATCTACACATCGGTCCGCAAGTAAACACGAACGGCCACTAACTGCACTCGCCGCTGCTGTACTGGTCTTTTATACAAGAATGTCACAGCTCTTTCAACACAACGCTCGGCGGCTGCGTCTATCTAATTTATCCTTGGCGCGGCCGCCAGGTATCCAGGAATTCTTGGGATATCTGGCGCCTATAGGACAGTGAGTGAACCTCACATAATTTTGTTGTCTTGGCTATCTGTGTGCCAAAAATTATCAAATTTGGTGGAAATTTGACGAAGTTCTGACAAAAACAAGTTGGGTCATTGTTTGACACACCCTGTATACAAATATCTACAAGTAAATGTGCATTGAAATTTACGCAGAAATTAAAGCTACAGAAAAAAATGAACAAAACTAGACAAAAAGATATAAACTGAAGAAAAGTAAAATAAAATGACATTAAAACGCGATCATTTTATTTCAGTTTATTTTTAATTTATTTTTGTTGCTTTAGGTAAGAAAAAGTATCCTGTAGGGACAGATAGATTTTCCGATTAATACCGATAGTCGATACTACTAGCCTACTTCCTGACAGTTGCTGGTCATGGCGAAATAATGCAAGTGAAAACATGTCAGATTCAACGATACACTGTGTTATGTGGCTCTTCGAGAGAAGAGTGGAATTTTGGGATTGAACGCCCAGCCAAAACATGCAGTAGGCCTACTGTTGCTTCCGACTTGCGACAAAAATGTTTTACGATTCGCCAGGTAGCAGCATCGGTAGACGATTTCCAATGCATCAATTAGTTACTTCGGTTGTCGTTAATGTATCTTACCCGCCGGCACTGCAGGCCGCAAATTGCAATCCGCATTCAGACTCTCACAGTGTTGCTGCTGCTGCTGCTGACGATGAAGATGAGGAGGAGGAGGAGGGCGATACATAAGCTGATGGCCGGGACGCAGGGGGCGACCAGTAGCGTCGAACGCTCTACATACAAACAGCGAAAAGCAAGAAAAACGTCTAAAGGCGCGTACAGAGAGACGTAACTGAAGTGAACTGGTTTAGTTTTTGATCGACGAACTGGACAATAAGAAAGCAAGACGAGCTCATTGGTCATTGGTTGGTGCGTACGTGCGCCTAGTCACGTAGGCCACCGACGTCCTACTGTAATGCATTACTGCTTGCCCATTGGTCAGTTCGTCAAAAATTAAACCATGTCAATATAGTTCAGTTCGGCTTAGTTACGTCGCTTCATATGCGCTTCAAGTGTCCCAAAAGCACAAAAAGGGCGCCTAACAGTTTAACAATTACTATAAAAACAGTATTCAATATGTTACGGCATAAAAATCAGCTTTAAATAAAATTGCATTCAGGTTTATTTTCAGACGTCTAAAGCCCTAATTCCACTTGTTTGAGATGACTCCTTGATAATTACAAATTGAAGGCCTATAAAACAAATCTAATTTCTTATTATTCTTGACATGTCATAATTCGGTACAGCTTCTTGTTGTCCAGCAAATTTACGACACATCGTCGCAAACTGTTAACACATGAATATAAGATAAAACGCATTATGAATTAAAAACAGAACGTACTGCGAGGCGTGAAGAGGGGCCCGAGTTCGCAAGCTGTCTGCATAAGTCAGACCCTGCGTACCGGCGTGGAGTAAGCCACCGCTTACACCGGCTCCGATTGTACGATCCGGCGTACCGGCTAACCTTTCACCATTACCAACGCCTCCATCGTACACGTGGAACGCCTGGAAACAGTCACGTAATAAGACTGGTTAACTGGTTAAATGCTATAGCTCTTCGTAGGAAACCCATCTCGGAGCCACGGAGCGTCAACTGCCGTATGGGATCACACAGTGTTACCTGCCACCCAACAGAGGTGAAAACGCCCCGCTTTAACCTCAGCCAGATAGGTTGGTACTCGATTTACTCACCCCAGATGGATGGTAGGCTAAGTTGACCTAGGCGGCTGGTTACATATCAAGATGGTTTACCTGCCCTTAAGCAGTCAGTCACCCATCGCAGTACTAACCCGGCCCGGCGTCGGTTAACTTCGTTGATCGAACACGACGCATTACCGCTACGCCACGCCACTAACCCAAAACCTTCAAAACAGTGACGTAATAAGCGAGATTATGATAACGATGTAAACACGGATAGCTTTGGCTGGAAAGCCGGCAGAAAACTGCCGATTATACTACTCATAATATCTCTAAATGTCTGAAAAAAATGCCGAATACAAGTTCTGAAAAGTACAATTAAAACGTTGTCAAACGCGGAATAAAAAAAACTAATATTTTATGTATTTAGTTAGTTCTTTACAATAAAACACAATAAGCTTATTTATTAAATTTTGGTCATCATAAACACAAATATGTGTTAGCAAGTCTAAAAACGAAATTTCGCGCAGCGTGCGTTGGAAATTATTTTGCAGTAATGCGCAGCATAATTTATTTACACAAATTGTTCGCGCAGTAGACAGGTTATCAACGAAACCAAAAAAACATCAAGATTTCAGCGAGCGTTTCATCTCTACTTATTTTTTAACTTTCGCCGTATCTTTGGATTTTGTGTTGGGTTTTAGCCTGGAATATACACCACGTTTCAAAAAATGGGGCCATATTATTTTTTTAAATAACTCTGTGAAACGTTGGCCGATTTTGATAATTTTTGGCATGCAGCATCAAAAAGGCGAGGTAAATGATTGCAGTTTAGCTTACCTCACGTTAATACTGTCGCTACACTACCTTGTGAAATGTTGAAGTCGTTGTTGGCCGTTTGCAACAATGAATTCATACTGGGTAGTGTATGCGTTAACTCAGAAAATCACCGGAACCAGAAAATCATTACATATATGGTACTTATTTAACACTAATAATATTTATTTTAATATTTTCCATCGACGAATTGAAATGACGAATCAACAGCGAGCAAGCTGCTCTGGGTCGTTTGTTATTTAGCCTGCTGTTGGTGAGTGGCGTCAAAGTTCACCGCTTGCGTTCACGCTGGAGGAGAACATTTTGAGCACAGGCTGAATAAAAATAATGCGACGTAAAACGTATAACTTTTTGAGAAATAAAAACTGTTTCTCGCGTTTTTCGCAAATCACTTAATAATTTCTGATCCGACGCATGCGCTACCCAGTATGAATTCATTGTTGTAAACGGCCAAACTACGACTTCTATATTTTACAAGGTAATGTAGCAACAGTGTAAGCTGTGGTGGTCTAAACTACAGTCGTTACGTCAAGTGTTTTTCCGATGCTGCGTGCTAAAAATTATCAAAATCGGCCAGTGTTTCAAAAAAGTTATTTAAAAGATAAAAGTGGTCCAAATTTCTCTGAGACACGGCGCATTGTAAACCGCTCGTCACTTTTGTAGGCGTGATTATTTTTGACTGATTGTTTGAGCGATAGTAATACCTGAAACTTTTGTGGTGGAGGAGGCGCCTGGTACAACTGATGCTGAAGATTTTGCTGCTGCTGCTGCGGCTGGTGACATTGATAATTACACTGATGCTGGTAATGATACTGGTAAGGATGTTCGGTCGAATGCAGCAGACTCTGTTGTTTCGGTGACGCCCGTTGTAGTTGCTGCTGCTGCTGATATTGCTGATGATGACGATGATGATGACGTTGATGTGACGTCACCATCTCAGGCGAAACGAAACCCTCACGTGGCGATCTGCGTTCATAGACTTGGGGCGTGTACGGAGCGGCAAAAATCAACTGTACTGAACTGAACTGATGACGACAGATACACCGTGACCTTTCTCCCTTCCAGTACCCCCACCCCCTCTTGAAAAATTTTTTTTACTTTCCATACCTTCGCCAAGTATTGGACGATTTAAAAAATAATTTCACCGGCACAACTCTGAAGTCAGAAAGCAAAACAAAAGCAAACAAAAGCGGCGCGTTTAAGGTGTCGTAGAATCTTTGAAAACAGCTTTGTTGCAAATTGTCCACAGAGTCTGCCGGTAACAAAATCTTCAAAATCGGCCAATAATGATGACGATGCTTACTGTAACAACACTGAAATGAACTAAACTTTACTGACATTTTCGTTCGGTCTATAGTTCGTTCGCTTAAAACATTTCTGTAGACGCAACTAAAGTGGACTGAGATTTTAGTTTATTTTAGTATATGGCGTCTTATCGGTCCGTCTGAATGTCTGTTTGTCTCGTCTGTAGACTTCTGACCAAAAAGCTTTTAGAATTACTAAAGTTCTATGTGCAATATGTGTCATATTTTAGATTAGAAGAACAGCCAGTCAATACGCTCGTAAATCAGTTAATTATTTATCAATTAATCAATTAAGTTTGCCGGACAGACTAAAACTCAGGAAAAAAAACGATCACGGTTTATGCGACGAGCGTCCGTGACCCGACAAATTATCACAGAGCATGGAAAATCGCAATTATTACGAATTGACTAACTTTTATGACGCTGACGTAGACGACAGTGAAGTTATAAATTACGTTGATTTTTTAATACGCTGCGTTAAAATTGCATTACTGTTTTTTTGAAAAAATGCATTTCACACGGCAGTGTATCGACGCAGTAAAAGTGCGATGAAGCGTTTAACAATCGCTTGATTGGAAATTGTCCGCAGAGTGTGCGCCAGTAAAGAAATTGCGAAAATCGGTCAATATTATAGGCAAAAACGAAAGCAATTTTTACTGGCACAAAATGCGGACAATTTGCAAAAAGTTTACCTGTGTCGGGTGCCAACTAACATTGTGTGATCCCATATGGCAGATGACACTTCGTAGCTCTGTGATGTGTTTCCTATAAAAGCTATACACAGAACACCACCTTTTTACCTATATGCTTGTTAGGCTTCTACACTGTGTTCAGAAAAAAACACCCATTTACGTTTTCTTTTATAACTTCGTGAAAAATGTTTAGATTTCTTCAACACTTTTAGGAAATGTTTAAAAAGAAACAAGTATTTCATATGTGGAAAAGTTGAATATTTTTGCTAACAGTAACGTCATGCTGACGTCACATTTCTGCGTTTGTGAATTGTGGGTTTTACCATTAAAAACAAACAACTGATGAAATGTTAAAACACATCAATTGATCACTTGTGTTAACTGAACCCAAAAATTTGTTAATCCGTCACGCATTTTTCCATTGTGAACTGTTTCCGTGGTTTATCTTTTTCCTTAACTTTGTTAATTTGGCAGGCGACGGCGTACGCTGCTTGTGTCATTTTTTTATTTAAAATTCTTATTCTTGTCTATTGTCCAAAACATCTGGCACAAATCTGCGTCTCCATAACCCTTGCTGACTCGCAAACGTTTCGTCAGTCATGTGTCTTCAATGATAAAACCCACAATTTAGAAGCACGGACTTATGACGTCAGCATGACGTCATTGATAGCAAAAATATTTAACTTTTCCGCCCGTGGAATACTTATTTCCTGCAAAACATTCCCTGAAAATTTTGTGAAAATGTGAACATTTTTTACGGAGATATGAAAGAAAACGCGAGCGGGTGTTTTTTCTGAACACAGCGCATTATGCTAAAGAGAAAGTCGAGCGAAGTGACGTGCGACGTGACAGTGACTGGCCTTGACGTGACGTCAATCGGCAGGATGCCTGGCAGCGGGGTCTGTGGCACGCTGGCCGCCGGTGACGACGTGGAACCCTGCTGTGGTGGTTGATCGTGGCACTGGTGGTTATTATTCGTCGAGGAAGATGCGGCCGCCGGCAACTCGGCGTGTGTCCAGATAATCTTACTGCGCAGTTCGGCGATCTCGGCGTCTTGCTTGTCCAGCTTGCGACTCAGCTTACCCACCTACATGTAATACTTTCTTAAATTTTAATCGCACCGATTTTATTCTATTTCGCTTTCACCTTGCAGCCCAGAGATGTAAAAATGTTTTTAAAATGTTTTTTATAAAAAAAATTTTTAAGCCTGTTTTTAGGGTTTCTTGAATTTTTAAAAACTTTTTCGTGTTTTTTAATGTCGTGTTTTTGCTGTTGTTAAAACATAAGCGTACAAAATAATGCATTTCTCATGGGCAAATTGCGTTTAACGTATATTTCCTGGACAGCGCGAGTGTTTTGCATTATCAACTTCATTTGATTCGTATTGACGGTTCTACTGTAGTTTGATGTTTTATGCACGTTTTTAATGTTATTTTATAAAAGTAAAAAATCATGTTTTTTATGTTTTTTTTTTAAATTTACAAATCAATGTTTTTAAGGTCTATGTGGTAATACCATTGCCGGCGCAATTATCGTATAATATTGTTTTGTATTGTAAAATTTGTCAGTTATTTTTTCTTATAGAAAGTTTATTTAATCTTTGTAGCGGTCTGACCACGTTCGCATTAAACGAATATTGCATCGTATTGCACCAAGAATGTGCTGGAACTCCTAGGGCTGTCGTGAAAATTGGATTTCAATCTAAATACAGATCCCATACCGGCAAGAAAACCTTTGGAGATCCTCGCGGAATTTCGATATCCACTAAACCCTGAAATTAAGCTTATAACTCACAACTTGCGTTTTTATGTGTAGATCTACAGCGTTAATTTCAAGGCGCGTTCAGATCGACGTAACTGAACTGAACTGACGTGGTTTAGTTTTTGACGAACTGTCCAACGGGCAAGCAGTTTTGCATTACAGTAGGCACCGTCTAACGGTTTATGTGACTACGCTCACGTACGCGTCAACCAATGACCAATGGGCTCGGTTGGCCAAAACCCAAACCGTGTCAGTTTACTTCACTTTAGTTCAGTTTAGTTACGTCGCCCTGTAGGCGCCTTAAAATGTACAGGAACAGTGGAGCAGCCAAAAAATGTTGTCTCCCTTTCCCGCATTTCCTTTCGTTTTTGAAATGTTTTCTTTTTCGTCAGTTTTTCCTTTTTTCTGTTCGTTTTTTCTCCCCTTTTGTCCCTTTTTTCCCTTAAAAGTAGAACCCCTAAATTCCAGTTAGATAGTTTAGGCAGCGCTGTGATCTTCCCAGCGGGGTCTGGGGGGCTCGAACCGAAATCGAATTTGATGCATTAACAGATGCAACAAACATAAGATTAGGACTGATAAATTGTAGGCTAATAGCATCAAAGTCCTTATGATGTCATTGCAAGACTTTAAGAGGGCTCGCATTTTTGTTCCGGACACCATTGTATTTTACTGTAAGTGAACAAAGAAATAAGTAGGGTTTATGATACGCATATTATTTAAGCGCACGTATGTTAAAGACATGTTACGTCACCCATGTCACAATATAAAGTGCATTATTCGAGTATAACGAGACACGATACACTCTAAGCCGTGTTGATAGCACATTGCATTTCATGACTGATCGACGGCTGTTTTGCACGAGACACGCATGTTATGGGCCCAAAGAGACTTAAGTTGAAACCGAAATCGAATTTGGTACATATCATGAAATCTGATGGCAACAATTTTAATTACTTTCTAAAGTTTCCAATATTTAATTATAACAAAAAATTGAGATCAGAACGTCTGGGCTACCAGTGCTTATGATATCATTTCAAGACTTTAAGACGGCTCGCATTTTTGCACGTACGTGAAGGTTAAAGTCAGGTCTGATAAGGTCAGGGAAATTGTCATTCCATGACTGAAAAAGTCAGCCTGACCGTCAGTGGTTAATTTATAAAAACAGAGGTGAAGAAACGCTATTTTGGCTTCTGGTCCCCGTTGGTGGTTTTGGGCTCTTTGCTGCGTCTTTTGGGAACTTAAGTTAAGAGAACCAGGATTTCTACAGGTCAGAAAAACTAGAAAATGTGAGGAAATTTGTGTGGTTAGGGAAAGTCAAGAAAGGGTTAAAGGAAAATGTTATTTTTAAAAAGTCAGGGGAAAATGATCTTAGATTTTGGATACTGCAGACATCTGCGATTTTTTTGTGTTTCCAAGTATTAAAAAGCAGGCAAATTTGTGGCTTCCATTGAACATCCAAAAGCTAGAAATATTTCAGCTTCAGGAGGGCTTCGCCCCTCTGATCCCCCAACCAGGGCCTCTGTCGTTTGCATTTTGCTCCATTAATACTGTTTCATTAGTTATGATATAGTGTACCATTTCTGACATTTGTGCGATAGGGTTATTGTTTTGATAAGGTCAGGGAAATTGTCATTCCATGACTGAAAAAAAATCAGGAAAAAGTTAAGGAATTTTGCCACAGAAGATCTGTACGCGAACTATATCATAACTAATGAAACAGTATTAATGGAGCAAAATGCAAACGACAATTTGGACTAAAATCTAGAGGCGGGAGAACTGCGTTTTCCCGCGGTCCTTTATTCTTTAACTACTGCTATTAGTTCAGGGTGAATACAGATTTTCATCTGTAGCCTACCTGTAAGTCGGCATGGTCGGCGCGTTGTTGTATCTCCGTCAGCAATCGCCTGACCGCCAACAGTCGAGTACTGTGCCGAGTCTGCGTGCCCTCGGGCCTCTGCATGACAAATTGCACTTTTTGCCGATCTTACAGTGGCATACATGTTAAAAACGTTCCAGAAAAAAAATTTAAAAACGTTTAAAAAGCAAAAAATGTGAATAAAAATATTTTTGAAACGTTTAAAACGTTGAATAAAAACGTTGGTCATATTTTGTTTAACCTTTTTTCTAATGCCTAGTGCTGTAGGTGCAGCATACCTAGAACTATTATAGTCTAGATACAAGGAACTTTTTTTAATTTCAGTTTAACCGTCTGGTCATAAGACCATAGCAGTAGACGAACCAACATACTACATAAACAATTTTTTATTTGGTATACTTAGGCGAACTAAGAAAACTACAATCACTATGACCTATTAATTCGTTTTTGTGATTCAAAAAGTGCTTTATAAAGTTCTTGATAGGCATTTCAATGCACGTTTTCTAAATTAAAAAAAAAATTAAAAATAAAAAAAAACGTAAAACGTGGCAAAAATATTTTTAAAAACGTGGAAAAACGTTTTTTTACATATGTACAGTGGTGCTTATGGCACAACGTTGTGTCTGTCTGTCGTTGCTTCAATCTGCGACGTATATATTGCGGTTAAACGGTATGTCATAAACAGGTCGGCGGATAGGTCGATAGCGAATTCCTATATAGAAATCATGTCTATCTGAAGCGGTTTGGCCGCAATATTTAACGCAAAGTTGCTGCCTGCAGCCAACACCCACGTGCGCCAAATTCTTGTATCCTAGCGTTGATTGCAACGTTTGATAGCAGCGTTAATGTGGCGTGTATAAAACTGTGGCCATCTCTGGGTAATCGCTTTCCCTCCGCCACCGGAAGTCGGACGCTAGCCTTCAGACATAAGCGGTACGGTTGATCTACCTTAACGACAGCTGGGTTTTTTTGTTTATATAGCGTTTTCTACAGAACTGGACGCGACTACGCGTAACAGTAAAAAAACTATGATAAATAAAATACAAAATAAACAGCAAAGTGTTGAATAAAATGCAAAAATTCAGGCATGCAGGCATACAACTTGAAACACGCTATATTTTTATTTATCGAATTTTGAATTGTTGAACAAGTACACGCAATTTTTCAACAACTACCACTATACTACCACAAAATAAATTTTTAATTAATCGTTCGCCGATTATTTAATTAGCCATTTTATTACATTCTTTATGTTATGTTAATGTTCTGTTAAATTTTACCATTTGCTATTTTCACTATGTAAGTTTGTACTTGCATGATGCGACCTTAGTAGCGGTCTATCTGCAACTGTCCAAAAGGTCGCGATATGGAAATAAGCTTACGTGGACGACTATCATGCTGCCTCCGCCGGCTGAAGTGGACCCTACATCATCTCCGTCCAGCTGTAGCAGTGTCTTTAGCTCCATCAGCGCCCGACTGTGTTCTTTCAACACGCTCTCCATCTGAGACAGCTTGTTGGAGAACGTCGCCAACATCTTCTTTGGACGCAGTAATAATTCTCCTCGTCGACATTGGGGTCAACCCCTTTCCATTCCCCTCAACTTTACTGTCATCCGTATCTCGGATTCCTTTAGTCGCGATCAATATCTTCAAGTATACGGGATGAAAAGTCGGTATCAGGTCGGGCACAAGACTGCTAGCCGAAACTGTTAACTTATGGCCGGCGAATTAACCTCCTCTGCAGTTAATGTTATTATCTTCGTTGTTTCCGTGTGTGACGTCATCGTGATGCTGACAATAAAACTACGGACGCCAAATAGTCGCCCTGCGATTTGCTTAACAAGCAGGGACCGCGTTTCGCACTTTTTTCTACGAGATTCTTAGAAAAATCGCAAGCAAAATTTTCTCTTGTTACGTTTTGTTAGCTCCGCCCACATGCTTGCCAGGAAGTTCCAGCGTCAGATACCCCGAAGTAGAATTTTCGTAGAATACTAATTATTTGCGCGTTTCGCACTTTTCGTGAGAACTAGTGAACCGTAGAACTTTTATATTAATCGAGTTACTACGAGCCAGTATTCTTGAGATCTGTTATCTTGCGGCCGACCTAGGCCGAATTACTTGGCTTGCCCGTTCGTCTATTCGTCCGTGCGGCCGTGCCTCGTACAGGTTTCTAGCTCTAAAACAAACTTGGCTTCTCAGGACATAAGTAACTGCTGTAAACAAAAATAACGGTGGTGTATAGCTGTTGATAGGAGCTACTGCGCGTCACCTGCCATGTGGGATCACACAGTATTACCTGCCACCAGACATAGGTGAACGCGCCCCGTCTTAATCCCAACCAGGGAGACCGGTACTCGATTCACCTACCCCGTAGGGATGGAAGGCTGAGTTGACCTTGATGTTGGTTATATACCCAGATGATTTACCTGTCTGCAGACAGTCACATATCCAACTAGTAACTACTTGAAAGTGATCAGACCGAAGTCGAACCCACGACCTCTCGATAGTAAATCCGACACTCTACCGTTATACCAACATGCCGAATTTTAGATTAAAAAGATAAAATATCAAACGACAGAAACCGCAAAAACGGCGGATATTTCGAGTAATCACAGCTTGTGTGGCGACCTAATTTACTGTCAACGCCTGAGACGCTCTTGACAACAGGACGGCCGCATATTTTGTCGACATTCGGCGTCGACGTTTTTTTGTCATCAGACAATATCGATATGTTCGCAGTAAACTGGATCTACTGACAGCTGGGTTTTCGTGCAATTTGATGCGTGTATCATTTCTTAGTGCTGGTGCATTATCAATAATCTGCGTCATTATGGATCAATGCAACGAGGTCACCTGAGGACAGATAGGCCTAAGCCTAGTGTAGTGCTTACACGAGGCGACAGTCGCCGCGACTTCACAAATGAGCACCAGTCACAGCGCAACGTTTGGCGGGAATATATGTACTGTGTTATTAAGGTATTGATGACGTCACACTGTTTACGTTGAAAATGGAGTCCGACGATGATAACGTCGGTGTTAATTTGTGGAATTATTTAACTGATCACCAGCTGTATGGCCGTTCAATCTCTAGAAATCAAGCGTTTAGGATGATTAAGAAAAAATTAGGAAACCTTGGTATCATGGCAAATGCTTTTTTTACATAATATTCGTTCTGGCGTTTACTTTCGAAATGACAAATTTTTCGTCTCGGCATAATTTGCTTAGCGGCGACGATCCAGCAAACGAGTTGCTTGAACGATCGCCCGATCGTCGCGGCGATCGTCGCCGCGAAAGTCGCCACGTATATTCAATAAAGGCGACCGGTCGCCGCGACGATCGCGGCTGCGATCATTTCTTGTAGATTGATGTCCCATCTCTAAAAATTTGCTGATTCATGGGCACGTACTTATAGTTAGACAAGCGGCTCTTGCAGATAATTTTCTAGTCGCAAAAACATTAGATTAATTAGCACTAATATTTATACAGCGGCGACGTAAGTTTACATAGGGGCCTAATAAAATCCACCAGAGTTAGTCTGGGTGATTAAAGTGATTAGTTGAGCTTATGCAAAATTTGTTTAATTTGGTTAACAGATCAATCGTGAACAGAAACACTTTAGCAGCATTTTTAAACGTAATCTTGACAAGTTGCATTGATCGCTGAAGATTCAAGACATCACGTAGTTTCGTTTGACGACACAATGCCTACAGACGTTCCTAACAAGACTCTTCGCTAATTTATGCGGGACCTAATACAAACGTAAACCTAATTCTTTAGTCAAGACTTCAGTTTCCAACTTTGCAGCATACACGGTGGTATTCGAATTGTTTAATTAATTGTAATATTTCCTGCTCCAATCGTTAGTCTAGCGCTTAACTAATCAATGAACCAGAATTGCCTTAATCCATGGTTTCTATTAGTTTGTAGAATTCACTTTCCCCGACTTTTCCGGAGGAAATGATTTTCCCCGACTGATTTATTTACACGCGACACCAATTTACCAATAGCAGGCCTAAGTGCAGAAGTCTACAACAAAAGTTTGTTATATTGTTACGTAGATGGGAGTGTCCCTGCCAGAAAATTTTTGACATTTTAGTGTCAAAAGGGCGTGTTTTGTGGACTCTTCAGTGCTGATTATAATTCCCTGACCCACTCCATTTTCCCCGACCTTCAAATGTTACTTTCCCTGACTTACACTGACCATAGCAACCATGTCAATCGCAGAGCTACGCTACTTCAATGTTAGTGGCAAAGACTCTGAAGCTATAGGCGATATGGCGCTTCACAGATACATGTATTATTATTGTTATTATTATTATTATTATTAATGTGTGATTTTCTGGAAAGCGAGATTTTAAAACGTTGGCAGATTTCCACGAAGTAAAGAAGTGGACGAAGAATGTCGATTGTATTTTAGTCGTCATGGACTCCCAATAGGCCTACACATCAATGTTCACAATATTAAATAAGGATAAAAACGTATAAATTTTAATGCTTTATTATTTTTTAATGCTTTATTATACTGGAGAAATGCGGACGACAGAAGAGCTGAAAGAAAAGTTTGTCATAAAACTACCACTCGGACACAAGACAAAAAATTACTTTAGGTCTTACCTGGCTACAATTGCCGTTATTTGAGGAAAAATATACTAATTATTCTTCCGAATAAATCTTAAATTGGGCAGGCTTTAAGGCCACTGCTTCAAAATCAGTCAGAATTATAAACTGTCTAACAATCGTGCTAGAGAAGCAAAAAACGGATAAAATCACGCCATGTTTATCTACTCAGTTGTACTGAACACACAATGGGAAAGACTGATATGACGTCAAAACGCTTAATAAATATACAGAGCGGCCACAAAGTAGAAGAAAAAATTTCAGCGCTATAAGCTTATTTTTTCCATGTTATCGCAACAAAAAGTAATTGTAATGATAGTAATCTGGAACAGCACTGTAAACTCCCCCAGCAGGGTTCGGGGCGGAGCCCCGGCTGCAAATGTATTTAGAGATCTTTGCACTCCCCAGAAATTTACCTTTGGTGACAATATTTTGTTTTTTTCCTAATTTTTCCCATGGTTGCACAGAATTCCCTGACAATTCCCCGAGTTTTCGGAAAATTCCCCGAGCACTGCAAGTTTGTCACGGGCTTTCTGGGTTTGTGGCCACCCGTATATGCACCTCGTAAAAATTATAGACAAAATACACCACAAAATACTATACATACTTGCGACAAAAACAACTGAACATGTAACCACCCGATCAGTCTATCACGCGATTCCAGAATAAAACTAGAAAAGTAGTCAGAGACCGCAAACCTCCCGAATAAAATAACCCCAATCGATTCTAACATCGTCGAACTTGACATATCAAACACATTCGCAAATAGGCTGAAGCTGAGAGGCAAACAGCTAGCCATGATAAGTAATGTAACTGACGATTTGGTAAGATATAATTTGGAATGCTCGATTCGTCGTTTTTTAGCTAACCACCGTGATCAATGCAGACAGGTTTAACTTCGGGTGCAGTAAAATGCTGCATTAGTACCAAGTAGTTCGTAATTTAGTATATACAAAGTACAAGTATCGTGCGATTTTACGAACAGTTAACGATAACCTATGCAGGCATTTGACTGCCGATTGGTCGTTCCAGAAACATGTTAATTAGCAAACAGCAAAAAAAATTGTGGAATTGAAAGGATAACATTTTCAAAACTAAAAAACAAACAATAAATGCTCGACACAATTTACAGAAAGTTACCTAAATCTAAATCAGTCGCGTTTAAGGTCGCAATACACACACACACAGAGTAAAGCACACAACATTATGAGACATTTGTTTGTACACTAATGTGCACGTACAAAATGACTTAGCCACCGAGAGAAGCATAAAATGTCTACGAACCGACACACAATGACTCAGGTGAACACAACAGTATATCCAGGAAAACAGTTCTCCAGCAGTGTCAAATTACCACCCAACACTTTGAAGCACTCTCAAGTCTCATTACCTTACCCATGACAGTACAATACTGTAATATTAGGGCTGCAACTGACACAAATTTTGCTAATCGATTAATGTCCTAACAAGACACGACAAATAGACTCCGCGGGCTCGGAAAAAATCGGGCTATGAATTAGCGATGGCAAGACGAAAACAATGACAGTAAGAAAACAACATGTTATGCCACCAATCACTCTCGACAACGAAAACATGGAGAATATGCACAAATTCCAATATATCGGAAGTTCTGTGGCCGAAGATGGAGATGTAGAGATGGACATTCGGACAACGATAGGTAAAGCTTCATCTGTTTTCCAACGTCTACAGCCAATCTGGAAGTGCGGAGCAATCAGCAAGGAGATCAGATTACGGCCATACTCTTCGTCGTAGTTCCAACAGCAACTTGTGCCTGTGAAACATGGAAGACAGCAGCAAAAACTACCAAGATGATAGATGTGTTTCACCGTCGTTGCCTTAGGAAGATCCTGGAGATTTCATGGCGTGATTACATCACGAACGATGAAGTAATGACACACTCTGGACAAACGGCATTGCACGACATAGTAGCAACGAGAAAAAGACATCTCATCAGACACATCGTGCGACTTCCACCAACGAGGCTAGCTAGCCTGGCCATAGAATGGAGACCTGAAGATGAGAAGAAGAACACTGGAAGACCCAAGAGGACATGGCAATACACACTGAAAGAAGATCTGGTCCAGGTGATGGGCATAGACTGGAGCGACAAGATGACTGCTGCCAGCGATCGCGCCAACTAGAGACGAATCATCGACCAATGTTCCACACGGAACTGGAGGAACTAAGTCTACGTAAGTAAGATTTATATCCAAAAATTAATCAGAAATAACTGCTTAATTTCGATTAAATTGTCATCAATCAGAAGACTGAAAACTGCAGAATTGAACTACTGGTTGCTGTTATTTTTTCGCCAACTGAAGCAAAGGTGATGATGATCCAGCAAGCAAACTGTTTAGTCAAAACTGACAAAGTGCAGATTGTTAAACCAACGCCATACAAGTACAAATCTTGACCACATCATGTCCTATGTGAAATAAGCACCCGCCATTTTAGTCCGTAATTTTAGTCAAATTTTAATCGACTGAAAATTTTTAATGGGTTAACCTTTTTAATGATTAATTGATTAGTCAATTGTTAATTTCTGCAGCCCTAAGTAATATCAGTTCAGCGATGTGGGCCACAAAACAACAAAAATATTATGCTAGCAGACATTGGTATGTTTCCTC
>Ga0056128_1004467_pt1 | contig 17488 bp, 10 predicted proteins | sample WorMetLIZISLAND2_FD_71113 | JGI IMG/M metagenome (GOLD analysis project Ga0056128, IMG submission 71113) | Marine gutless worms symbiont microbial communities from Max Planck institute for Marine Microbiology, Germany - Olavius geniculatus... ... | reverse complement strand
ATCGTCAACCGTGGGCTCAATGCCCGTTGGTGTCTGACGCCATTGTTACTATCGCTGCCCACCGCTGCCTATCTAGGGCAGCGTGGCTTAACTCCTGCAGGGTTGCCCCACACCAGCCCCCACTGATTCATTTGTGGCACTGTGGGTAGCAGAGTTACACTTTCGAGGTCATGTGCTGAAAAGTGGGGATCGTAGGTGTCTCTTTACAGTTAGGCTTGGAGTCTTTTCGATATCGTTCAGTGAAGCCGGAGGCCATTTTGTGTTACATATTTGGGTGATTGTTGTCCTGTTGATGAATATTTACTGATTAGACTAGTGTTTATTCCAGTACATTTTTATATACTTTTAACAGTTTGTGTAAATATATTTTTGCATAGTTTTTTTATTGTCCTCTGTACTTTTTTTATGTATTTGGGTGAAGCAGCTTGCTGAGCTATGAAAATCTTGGACTCATCTTAAGCTGGTGTAACTGTAGACAATTAGCCAGAGAAACAAAATAATATCAAAAGTTTTAGTATTTTTTGTGTTAATGTGGTTGAAATAAATTCTTCATTATACTTCATATTTGTACTTTCTGCCTGATCTGCTGTAAGTTAGCACTTGGATATATAAGTTTTGAAGCATATTTCTGATTGTGTAGTACTTGTGCCTGAGCTGGCCATGGTCGATATAAAAGCTGAAAGTACAAGTTGTAGCACTTTTAACTTTTTTTGTGCTGCAGCTACTTTATCAAGATTTACTTCATGTTGGGCCAGTTTGCCAAAAGTGTATCAGAAAATGATTTTCAGAATGTTAGTGTCATTTTTGACATTTTTCCAGCAGCTTCAAGTCCCGATGGATATCGTAATGTCGGTAGGACAGTTTATTTAATAGTTTTACAAGTTATATGGCAGTATATAACATACTGAGCATAATGCTGTATTGTTGTTCGGACTGGTAGTTCAACCTTGGCTTCATCATAACTTGTCTTGGTCGAGATCTGTTTATCATTGACCAGCACGCAACTGATGAGAAGTTTAACTATGAGCGACTTCAGACAAGCACTGTCTTACGCTCCCAGAAACTCATTAGGTCTGTTAGCTTACTGCTAGTATAATATTAGTCGTTATTATTATCATAGTGATAATGATACTTGTAGTAGTAATAATCTATATCTTTAAAATAGGGATGCTTCAGTTTGGACTGAGATTGGCTGGCGCATCATGACGTCATATAGACGTCATCACCATGGTGACGCATCATGAGCATCATTATAGCTATCGGCTGTGCTGCAGTGCATACTGTGTATTCAGGCTGCAAGCCGAGTTGAGGCGCGAAGGGCCAAAAATGGAGGCCACAAGCCAATACTATGGCAAAGATCACTATGACACATCATGTGGTGTGTGTGTTTAGGCCAATTGATCTGCAGCTGACACCTGTGAATGCATCAATTCTGCTGGATAATGTGAACATATTTCGTCGCAATGGCTTTGACTTCGTTGTTGATCTGAACGGTTGGTGAATTTATCGTCTGTGCTGTGGTTTGCATATGGATCTGTGAAACCACTATGATAATAATAATAATTTTGCTTTTTCTGTCACCCACATGTTTTGGTTCTTGTAGTTTGCTTCCACCACTCGAATATCCTTCCCTTGGACGTTTACTGTTTTCGTCTGCAACTCCAAACTCCTTTCTGTATTTTAGTTTCTAACTCATTTCATTGCTTTCTCCACCACTTGGGCTGCAGAGTTTGTAGGCTTTTTGCTAACATTGTGTTCATACAAATTCACATGCTTAATTTTTTATATGCAGCATTTCGATAGATGGTAAGGCTAGCAGCATTCATATATCCGCCATCACAAGCGTTAAGCAGCGTCTATAACCATTGTTGTGAATCCCAGGATTGAATTTCTATGAACTGCTTTTTGCTACTGTTAGTGCTAGTGTCCATGCAGCAGAGCTGTGCGGATCCTGAAATTTTTAGTTCGCGTCAGTTTGCGGATTTTCAGCAAGGATCCGCATCCGCAACAGGAGAGAAATATTGGATCTGCTGTCAGTCCGCGTTCACACTGAATAGGCCTAGTCTTTGATACGTAGGGTAGGCAAATAGGCCTATAGGAGATTTTGACAAAATAACAACTGTAAAATGTTCAGCAATGCATTTTGCTGAACAAGACAGAAATTAACATGCTGTCAAAAATCGGTTAGCAGTAATTAGAAAAAATACACTCGTCACAGAACAGGATCTGCATCAGTCAGCAAGATATGTGTCATTTTTTGTTGTGTGATGACTTTGTCTTTATTATCTGTAGGTTGTGTAAGCTATTAATTAAAACTAATCTTAATTGCTCTTTGAGCCTGTTGTGTCTTGCCACCTGTGCTTTTTGAGTTTTAATGTATTCTGTTAATATATTTTATTATTCTATTATTATACTTTGGGTGAATAAAGATCAATGATGAAAAAAAATTGGGCATTGGTTATTTTGCTTAGCGAAAAAATTTCCACAAATTATGTTTTTTTTGTTTTCGAGTTATGTGCATTTATGGATTAGGTGAACAGACGGACGAGCAGATGGTCAAGACACCTAATCACACCATAATGTGTGGCCTAGTAATAGGCCAGTAGTAATAGTGTGAGTTTGACTGTGTTGTCAGCTGATGTGTCACAGAGGGCGCTACTATCTGCTATTCCAATTAGTGGTGAATGGTCGTTTGGTAAACAAGGTATTAATCACTCACTTACTTCTTTCCACAGTTCTGCTGTTGTTTTGGTGTCACTACGTGCCAGTTATTAACTTAGTAAGCAAGTAAATGGCAAAAATAATATGAAAAAGAAGACAGAGGATAGAGCGAGGGAGAGTTTAGTACATGTTGATAGTCGATAGCGTTAACGAGATGATGAGAATGTGGAGAAGAGCAGTTTTTAGTGTAAACAGACTCAGTAACTTGAGTGGACTCATCTCTATGCAGATTTGAGTGGCATTCATACAATCAGCCCTTAATTCACTTAATCTTACTGTGAAACTGCTCTTTTTCACCTTTTATGATGCAACAGTTAAACTTCTTAATCATGTTCTGTGGCAGTAAGACGGTCACTGACGATGACACCAAGTATTTTTATGCTGATGGCTGTCTCGATGTTTTAATGCTGGGAAGGAAGTCGAGCTTAAGTAGAAATTAGCTCTTCAGCTATGGTACAGTTATTAGATTGGCTGAGTTTAGCATTGGATTGCTGGGTTTCTCATGCCTCCTGAAGGATGGAGATTGGAGATGGTCCGTAAACATGCACTTACTTTATTGAGATGCCAAAGCGTGGGAAATAGGGAAGATGAATTTTTCCCCAGCTGATTACAGAGTTAGGGGGAGCGTCATGGGCTGCATTAGCAGTGTCCAGACTCTGTGAATATTGTTTTGTGCAGATATAGAAGAGATGATATTCATGCTGACGGATTCGCCTGTGAGTTGCATTCATTTTTTGTTATTGAATTATTAGTATTTCTGCTGCAGGAAAACCAGAGGTCGTGCCTTCAACTTGTTCTGTCTGTCTGGCTGCGATGTTACTCGAAAAGTTATGAGCAGACTTCCTTGAGATTTTGCACAGTTTTTGCAGTGCCTGAAAAGTAAGAACAAGTTTGTTATGGGATGAAGTCCAAAGATTTTTTCTTTTTCTTTTGTTGATCCAGCCTAAGCTGAAATCCAAGAAGAAACTTATTGTAGTAGTAAACTCACGTTAATAATTTTTACAGTAATGGAAGGAAGAAGGTTATGTTTTTGACTGTATTCGTTTAGCTGACATTTATTGTTTCCATTTGGTACTGTGCAAGATTAGTCTGAAAGTTATTAAGAGCTTTTGGTGAAATTATTATAAATAGATAGTAGATAATGGCCGTGTGTTGTGTGAAGGGTGCGATGTGTCGTCCATCTCGTGTGCAGTCAATGCTGGCATCAAGAGCATGCCGAAGCTCAGTTATGGTTGGCACTCCACTCAATCTCTCCGAAATGAAGAAAGTAATTAATTCGCTGTGCTTCAATTGTGTTTTCATGCAATTAAACTGAAATACACAGATGCTACAGGTCGAAGTTGAGAATCATTGGTTGTATTTGCTATTTGTATACTTTTGCTAATAACCCATCTTGGCCATTCGTGCTGTTAACGTCGCACAAGTACATCTTGTCCATGATTTAATGGGTTAAAATGCAGCCAAACCGCAATTGGCCGATGTTCGTGCTTTACTGCTATCTTTAACACTTGCTGTCGTTCAGGCGAACATTTTATGATTATGTGATTTTGCTCAAAAAATTTCAACTGGAACTGGAATTTCAAATTTCAGAAAAATTTCAACTGGAACTAAAAATTGTTTAAATTGTTTTCACAAGCACGGTATAACAAATAGCGAGTGAATAATAAGTCTTTCAGCATGTGCAACTGTATAACATTTATTGTTTTTTTATTTCTGTCTTTTATTCTTATATTTTCAACCAAATACTCATACTTGTCTGTTAACAGTAATTCCTGCTATTTCTATTCTTATTTTTAGGACCAGCTAGTTGTTATTTTTAGTTTTGCTGAAACATCACAGTGTGTTGTGGTCACAGTGGCATTTTTGCTTTTTTATTTTGTTATTTTGTTTAACTTTTTTATTTATCAAAATAATAACATATTATTTGAATGTGTTTTTGTAATGACGCAGCTGGTCGTTCACATGGGCCAAATAGAACAGCCATGGGTGAGTGTTTTACTTATTTGGTCTGTTTAGTCAGTTTTGTATTTAGTGTTGTTAATTACTGTTATATTTAATTTTTTGTATTGCATTACTGCACTGTTAGTTCAGCAGAGGATTTAGCTGGTATAAATATCATTTGTCAGTTTCCACAGGCTTTTGAGGGTAATTGCTATTGCGCTACTTATAGAATTGTAACCAAAACAGCTTTACAATCTCAGAAATGGCAGTTGATTGGCATGAGCTAATGATACCACAGTGCTCTATGCGGCCATCCATTCCCCGCATCAGCGAACAATTGGCTTTGTGATTTGCATTTAGCAGGCATACCACCACCTGAATTAGTCACAGGATTTTACCCCATTGCCCGTATGCTACTACTCATTTCCCATATCTTTTAGGGTAGGAGGCTGAGTTGGTCTGAGCACGCAGTAGGTTAGCAACAAGCTCAAAGTTGTGTGCAAATGACCTACAGTGAGATTCAAACTGTAACCTTCATGCTTTTGCCTAATCTAAGAAAATCACATCATGCGATGGAAAATTAACATCACAACCAGTGCTGCAGTATGTTCTTCACAACTTTTGATAACTGTGGAAAGTTTCCCTGCTTGAAAGTGAAATTGAAAGTAGTTGTGGTTGTTGTATTGGTGTGTACAAATGCAGGGTGTGCCAGAAAAAAAACGTGGCACTTTACTTTTGTCCATATCTTTGCCAATTATTGATCGATTTTCAAAATTCTTTTACTGTCACACTCTGCGGACATTTTGCAATAGCGTGCTTATTACATATCCCACCACACTGTAAATGCGTCTCTACACTACCTTGTGAAATATCAATGAAATTTGCATTGATAACGATAATAACAAACAAACATTTTGTTAAAATTTTAAAAAACACTTCAGACCAACACTGCAGTAAATGGTCTGGATGACACTAAACTGTGTATGTCTAACACAGTTTAGTGTCATATGGATTATTTATAACAATGTTGGTTTAAAGCGTTTTTCATTAACCTAAATTTTTGTTATTATCATTACTTTTTGCTTACATTTATATTTCACAAGGTAGTGTAGAGGTGCATTAACCATGTGGTGGGAAATATAATAATCGCATTATTGCAAATAGTCTGCAGAGTGTGCCAGTGAAAGAATTGTGAAAATTGGTCAATAACTGGTGAAGACGTGAACAAAAATAAAGTGCCACGTTTTTTTATGACCCACGGTGTAGTTATAATAGCATTATATGTACCTGGTACTCTGTGTGTGTGTTTTAGAATTGTCCACACGGTCGACCAACCATACGACATCTTATCAATCTTGACCTACTTTCCTCATGACCTCATTTGCTGACCCACCTGCTATAGGGACAGCTAGAATTTTGAGTTGTACTGTCACAATTAATGAAAAAGTTGGAAGTAAGAATGCTCCTTAAAATATGGGTACTGATCCAAATGTAAGTCACAGAGACTTCACCAGTGAATTGTGAAGGCACAGCAGAAAAAAAACAGAACTTATATTCTCTGGTCCCTGGTCCCTGTTATATTCTTTGGTTCGTATCAAATGTACTGTGCCACAGCCGTATTTAAGGGGGGGAATTCTGAAAATGGTGAGAAAATATGATACACCTCTGGAGTCGGTATCCATGCCACAAGAAATTCCAGAGGCCAAAACACACTCGTTTGCACTGCATATAAACAATTGGCGGGTGTTGCATTTTGACAGAGCTGCAAACGTAAAATCATTTGCATACCTCCCGGCGGATCTTACGGAGCTTCCCTAGACCCCTTGGCTGGATTTGTGGAAAGAGGCTGTAGGGGTCCTTGGAGAAACAGTGAAGAGAGAGACGGGAAAAGGAAAAGTGTGTGATTGAAATGTGGCAGGTGAACAGCTGAAACACACGTGTACTGTAGCGTGGGCCACATTTTTCACACGACAGTATGATAACGCGTTTAAGAAAAAAATATGTTGGAAAATGCTTAGGACTTAATTTGTGCTGTTATTGTTTGGTATGGCGTACCATCATTTACTCTGGAAGCGGTATGTGATAGACGCCGTGATAGCTGGCAATAGCCTCAGCGCCATTTCATGTTGGCAGTTTTTGGTGTGTCAAACTGGCGTCTGGGGTATACGTTGTACAGTCTGTGCTTTTGATTTTCTGAATTGCTACGCACCAGATGCGTTTGTCAATGTCAGAATGCTTCAAAGCTGTTTCGAGCGGGCGCTTTGCCCAGTGACCCTGCTGTGGAGCTTTTGGTGGGACTACAGGCCCTTTAGTGGGCTGGACAGAAAGATACCCCTTCTCATTAACTCCCCATTGATTGGTGTCTTCGTATTTGGTGTCTCGATCTCGGCACCTCTGTTGACATTACCGGCGCTTCTTTGTCTACAAATGTTACTACTTTTGTATTTGATCTGCATAATGGTGTTACACTTGATATGTATAAGGCAAACTGTTTACTTTTCCACTGATGCAGCTGATCATGTTTATTGCAGGGCTTCTAGTGATTAAAAATGTTTGAATTGATTATTCTCCAGAAATTGATTGATCGTGAAAAATTAGGGATGGAAGTGGGCGGAGACTATTTTTATTTTTATTTTATAAAACGCCGTGTTAATATTCATAAAACAAATTGACACACTGAATAGTACCACCGTACCTATGAGAACTTATTCACCAGATTGCAAGCGCAAGAAATTCTTCGCCGTTAGCGTTGTATAATCATTTCAGAACGCCGTGCAGCTAATCTTAACGTCGGATCCTGCATCCGTTCGAAATGTTTATCCCCACATTCTGAAAGTATCGGTCCCCATCCATCCAGGTCTGCGGCCGCCACCGTAGTCTTTAGCCAGGTTGGACGCCGACAGACCATGGGTTCTTTTGCTCCACATACGCAGGTTTTTAGTTTGGGTCAGTATCTGCACCGGTCGAATATTAACTGAATAACCGCACACGTTATCGACAAACTAAATGTGTTGAACCACTGTTTGGAGTGTGTAAGTTCTTTTGACTCTCACTTGTTCTTCAGATTAATGCTACCCACATACGCAGGTTATTGGCCTGCAAAGTTCGTTTTGGTTCGAAGAGGTCTGCAAAGACGTGGTCCGGCTGCGCCAAGAAGACTTATTTGCTGTTTTTTTTCTTTCCGGGATAGTGTGCCAGTGACGGGCGAGTTAGTGAGCTAGTGAGTGAGTAGTTTATCGCTGGTACATCAGCGCACGGCCGAATGGCGTCCGTCTGGAATGATGCGGTCCGGCTGCGCCAAGAGGAAGTCGATGACACTTTGACGTTTGCTGCCGCGTTTCTGCTCGGTGACACCAATCCCTGCTTCTAGGATGTGCCTCAGTGTTGCTGGTCTGCTTTGGCTGATGCTACCCGCTGCTAGAATCGTGCGCCGTTTTCTTCCAGATTTTCTGCCGCCGTCGATCTGTTGTCGAGGTGATGTTATCTTCCCGTCCAATGAGCTGTTCTCAAGTTTCTGATCAAAATCTTTCTCTCCCCACTGTCGTTCCGCCTTGCTGCGTTCTACAGTGATACGCTCGGTACCTTTTTCTTGCTCAAGGTCATTTCGCGCCAGGCAACTTTGCATAAATCGTGAATCTTAGCCAACTATCTGTGGTTGATTCTGATTCTACATATGCTCAAGGTCATTCTTTTTTCAAGATGAAGCTGACAGTCCATATTGTCTTTCACCACGTCGCAAGTGGACAAGGCCAACTAAGCGGTTTCCGTGGCTCTCAAAAGTGGCACGATGTTCGCCAGCAATCTGCGATAAAGTTCACATTCTGCCATGACTCTCTTGCTCAAGGTCATTACGTCTTTGAAATTTACCGTGTTCAAGATCACGCTGGCAGGCGTTATTGTCTTTAACCGGGTGAGCTTGCCAGAGGTCAACTGGGTTACGACATTTCCTGGTTCTTGACACAACCTCACACGGACCTATTGTCTTAACTTGCTCAAGGTCATCAGGTTCATGAAGATTACGATTCTCAAGGTCATGCCGGCAGCTGATGTTGACCACGTGACAGCGGATGCCGGCAGCGGTTGGAACGTGCGGCTGGCTGGTGTCTGACTCTGGAGGAACGGACGCCTGCAGCCTGACTGCAATTGTCACTGACAACAGCGTCGCCGTGATAGCTGGCAATAGCCTCGGCGCCATTTCAACGCTTTCTTCACCTGCACGCGTCAACATACGACAGACGTCATTAGGCTATTTTTTTCACGGTTAGACTCGTACTGGCTAACTACCCTATCATTGTGTCTGGAGTGGTATAGTGGGTTACTCTATGGCGCAGTTTTACATGACCAATTACGAAGGACATTGCACATTTTACATTACGTAGTTATTTGTGATAACGGTTTACCATTATTATTATTATTATTAGACTACAGCGGACAGGTCGCTACGCTCCCTGTCTTCTTGATCTTTGCCATAGTATCGTTAAGTTTATGAGAAGAAAATTTGTTTCGCAGAGGTGAAAAAAAGATGAAATGAGAATGGTCTACATATTATTAAGTAATGAAACTGAGCGCAGGGCTCAGCAACATTGCTTGGAAAAAAGTGTAAAAATATTAATTTTTAATAACGTTTAATTTGGAAATTGAATTTGTAAATGGCGAACGAAAAACAAATCAAGAAGTTGGAATTTAGGTGGTTAAAAATGTACGTTTTTTGCTAAAAATTTCATACGCAGGTTGTCCAGCTTTATAAGCCATTTCGGCACAATTCTTTCTTGAAATGTGCGCCGCAGCTAAAAATGCAAAAAAACAATAAAACCCTTTATTTTGGGGGTTCAAGGTCACTGAAGGTCATCGATGTGGACACCATTTAATGTTCGTCTCACAAAGTTTGTTATGGTAGGCAGTTATATATGTGCCTATCTGCAACTGTTTTACGCTAAAGAAGCCAATAACCACTGTTTAGGGGGAGGGGGATAGCCGTTTTAACGCCCGGCTACGCAGGCTTCCTTGAACCGAGAGGGTCGGGACCTGGACTGCTAACGTCTGCGTTTAATGCTGCAAATTTTATGTGCAAATTGTTTTGGCTTATCTCCAGCCATTTCGTCGCAATTTACTCTTAGAATGTGCGCTGCACTAAAAATTGCGAAAAATTCATCAAGACCACCACTTTTAGGGGTTCAAGGTCGTTCAAGATCATCGATGTTGATAAATCTAAAAATCCCGTCACCAGTGTTTGTTATGATAAAATGCATGTTTGTACCTATGTGCAATAGTTTTCATAGTAGATGAGCCAATAACGGTAAAATAACGTCTTTTTAAGGAGAGTACCCCTCTTTGACGTCTTCGTTCGAGAAGAACTCTTTCACACAGGGGCACGAAATTTTGTCACACAAAAACTAGAGTCCTTGGGGCAGCCCACAGTGAAGATTTCGTGATCCTAGCTTGCACCGTTTTGATAAGGCTCAAGGGTGTGACGGACGGACGGACAGACACTTCGACGATGGCTAAGACGCGCGAAGCATTACTTGCTGTCACGCGTAAAACGGACAGGATATTGAAGATAGACATGTTAATCGTGCATGAAATGTCGAGTATAGTGTTAGCAAAACGGGGTTTACAGTAGGCCTATTTATAAGCGAACTGGTGAGGACTTAGAAGCGTGGTAAGACGGGAGTATTTTAATTTGTATTCAAAGGCTTAACGCTCAGTCGAGTTCAATCATTAAGTGGTTGAGAAAAAATCGGAAAAAACTCACCGCAAACGACGTAAGTAAAGAATCTAGCAAAATCGAGTGTCAGTAGTGTATACTTTCTCCGACTCGCTGCTGGCTTTCTGAAATCGGTATATACTGAAGTCTTTTTCTTTTTGTTCTGCTACCTGCATGAACTAACGCACTGTTTGCCTGCCACTTCGCTTGTGTGCTACCACGAGAGCCGGTATAAATGGTCTGAGACTGAGACTGAAAGTGCATCAGCTGCCGTAGGGCCTACGTACATTGTAGTCTCGAATAACCAGCACATTAGTACTGGTTATTCGAGTAGCGCTCGTAAACGTTTTTGAGCTCGTGTTTCGAAAAAAAGTTTTAAATGCTTTTTCGATATTTCCGCATCTTGCAAATGATTCTGGCAGTAGATTAATCCGAAACATGTTTGAGCAAAGCCGAAAAATATTCGAGCCGAGCCTAACGAGCCGAATATTTTTCTTTACTTTGAACGTCTCACGTGTATTAGTTTTCGTGTAAACAATTGTATCATATTATATCATACGCAACTTCTGACAACGGAAACATGAAATACGACGTACATCCAAAAAATATGCAAACATTTTTACGAAAAACGTGCAATGGTGTGTGTGAAAGGTAAACACGACAAACAAAAAGTACTCTTACAGAAAACCATCGTTTACAACGAATTAAAAACGTTAAAACAGACAGATTAAACATGCAAATAAAGTCTCGTCGCGTGTTCGTGGGTTAGTAAATGTCTTCGTACAACATTCTAATAAAGATCTAGGCCTATATGGTTTTGCCAAAGCAAAAGCGCTGCAGGTCACGAAGCACAATGGTGAGTTTGCAGCTGAAACAGCGATAATAGCCTACGCGAAATATACAACGGATAAAAACACAACTGAAATCAAAATTGCAATGCTGTATAAGCTAGTTCAGTAGTTTACTGCGGAATAAATAGATACCGGTAATCATTAAAAAACAAGAAAGCCCAGCTATCGCTAGGGACCTAGAATTACTAATAGGAAAGCATCCAAGGTCAATGATTATCATGTCATTTGAAAGCCAATATGCGACTTTCTATTAGTGATCAATATAGCAACCTAAGCCCTATTTCGCGCAATTTAGCCGCAATACATTCGTGACAGACACAGACAAACGGATGACAGACGACAATCGTGCCATAGACGCCCACAGCATAGTTTTAGCGCGTCAAAAATATGAACGGGAACATTGTGAATAGCATTTAAGTTGTGCCATTAAAACAGTGGAAAAGTTTGTTTTCCAATTACGAACCATATTCCACTTGACTGCTAGTTTGTAACAAAAATTAACAATCAAAATATTTTTTAATATTTAGCATGTAATTTGCATGTGACGACATCGCGACAACCGGTGGCGCAGGTACGTGGAACGGTGGAAGCACACGACGCAAATATCTTTCCAGGCAGCAAGATAACGCACTGAACGATTAACTGATTATTATTACGCGCGAAAGCAGCTACTGCTTGCAACGCCTCTTAGCCATCGCAATTCTGTCCGTCAGTCCGTCTGTCCATCCGTCCGTCTGTCACACGAATAGATCAGTCAAAAACGGTGCAAGCTAAAATCACCAAACCTTTACCTTTGGCTGTCTGTAAGACTCTAGTTTCAGGAACCGTAAAGCTTTTCCATAAATTCGAAGAGGGTCATTCTGAACGAGGGCGCTAAATGAGAGGGGGTGGGAAAAATTTGCGAGTTTTAGCCAGGAAGTCGCTGTATCTCAATAACGGTGCGAGATAGGGCATAGGTTACTATATTAATCACTAATAGGAAGTCGTACACTGGCTGTCGATTGCCACCGAGATCAATGACCTTGGATGACCTTGAACATCAAAATAGGGTTTTTATGGATTTTTAGCGATTTTGGGCTGCGACACAAGTCTATATTATTCACAAGGTGGCGCCCCGGAACTATCGTTATGCGATCCAGATAGAGAATTTGGTATTTGTATATTAACTTAGCGTGAACACCCTAATTTTCAGCTAAACTACAGAACTGGAACTGCTATAGGCTTTCGCACGCATTAGCTCAAATTTCTTGTTGTTCATAGGCACAACCATAATACTGACACGGTCATTCAGACACGCCGTCAGGCAAAACCGACGCCAATTTCAAGCACGAGCCTATCATACAGGTGCAGCAAAAAGTATTAAGATGTTTGTCATTTTCTGAGCAACCGCTTGGAATTTTAACGCAAAAGTTTACACATTTATCATCTGTTTACGCCTGCATGAAAAGGCCAAACGGCATTTGATGTTTTTTTTTAACTTTTTGAGTGCTTTTGCTTTTGATTTTGACTGTGGAATGTGCGTATTGCGAATTGGAAGCAAACGGCTGCTGATGGCTCTTTATGTATTATGCCCATCACGTGCAGTCTGGTCTGTAGTCGGGTCTGTACATGAAGCATTCAGATGCATCGCGCCTGTGATGCATACATGTAAGTCTGCAGCTCCATCATGTTTTTGACGGTCGGTCACTACAGGTGCTCCAAGTTTATCGACCGAAGTTCCGATCAACCGAGGACAGCCACATCCGGTAGTTAGTTTGACCACGTAGTGGGACAGGGTTTGCCACTACAGTAGGGCTATCTTTGTTCATTGATATTTTCTGAACGAAAACGACAAATCACATGACGCACGATGTTATTCAGTCTGCTAGTAATGTTAAAGTAAGCTAGTGTACGATAGCATAACAAAAAATTACCGGTAATCAGACTGATGCAGCGCCCGTCGCAAATGAATATACTAAAAAAATTAAATAGTTAAACCAAAAAATAATGGAAAAAGTATAAAATGATTAGAACAAGTTCCACTGTCCGTGAAGTCGGTTCGCTGATGTACAAGCAGTTTATATTATGGTGCTAAGTAGCATTAGTGGAACAAGCAAGTTGTGGGTCTGGGTGAACGGTTATGTGAGATGTGTTGTTCGAATGGTGAAAATTTAAATGGTTAAGCCTAAATGGCATATCCGCAAGTGATAAGCCTATTAACATCACAATATAATCTTATGACAGATCACGAATATCAGTTTGTCGAGGCGTTGCGCAGCCAGGAATACAATACGGTGTATTAACAGGTATCGTCAAACAAAAGTCTGCTTGCACGCAGGTGAGAACGCGATATAAGCTAAATAGAGGGCGTGTCCGTCGAGACGGAATAATAAGACATTTTGTCACGCAGACTAAGCACAGTAAAGGTAAAAAAAGGTAAAGGTCGTCAATTTGTATAGCGCATCATCATAAACACGCCTCTAATGCGCTTTCGTCACTAACCAGAGCCGCCTGCCGCACGACCACTGTGTGCAGCCTGCAGGACACAGGCTGGCGCAGCGGCCGGCTAGGCAACCCCAGTTAGCTGTACCAAGGTCCCCACCTTCCGTAACCCATATAAATGAGTTACTACTCATTTTACCGTCCCACGGAGGGTAGAAGGCTGAGTCGACCTAGCACAATGAGACACGTGTCTGCATAATGTACGCGTATTTTACCAAAGACGTTTAGAAGCTGGTTTTTATACTACAGTATGTGCAGGCATGTACCATCGACTAACTGTTACCATCCGCGCCTACGATTCGAACTTCTGTTTTGACATATGGCGCGTTACAAATGCAGACTACTTACTTACTTACTTACCATGTTCATCACAATGTCGTAAATATCTATTACGCAGCCGTCCTATAAGCCGCATTACCCCTGTTTTTAGTATCTCTATCTGTCTCATACGAACTTCTACCATTTAAAAAGCAAAAAAAAGGAGGAATAAAAACAAAATTGGCGTGAACTTCCGCCGGTGCGTGCCGGAATAAGCGACTAGTTTACAGGATTAGAGATCAAGGTCACCTAAAGTTAATAGCTCAACAAATGCTTAACGCGAGTGGTTTTTTAATATATTGACTGACTAATTCAGTTGCTTCAGGATACAACTCTTCAATATTTATCAAATCGTTGTCATCGCACGTATTCAAGTCAATGTGAATATAAAATTCGATATTATAATTATTTTTATCAGCTGCACTTGGTTTGCTTAACTAATCAAAGTTTAAAAAATTGCTGGCGTGATATCGCATTTTTATTTTCAAATGTAAAAAAGAACATCCACAAACGTTAATTGTAATTGCGCGCGTGAATGAATCGCTGCGCAGCTGATCGCTGCATTCCCCTGTCTGTCTGTCTGTAAGCAGCTCTACGCTGCTGGTTGGTGGCCTCCACTCGCTACGTGATCAACATACTTTTATCCTGGCTTCCGGGCTTTATCGTCCACGTCGAATAACCAGTGGGCACCGTCTCCCACTTTTTTTCCAGCGAAATAAAGCTTTTTTTCACATTGCATGTTTCAACATTTAATATTTAAAAGAAATCGCTTCTTGTGCTGCTCAAGCGATTTTGCGTATTTCTATACATTTCTCCGAATCGTTGTCTGCCTGTCGGCCCTTTGCCTAACCGTTCTTCGAATTTAAACGCCATTTGGAAAGTAAACTTTAAAAGGCTAATAGCACATTCTGTTAGATGGAAAAAAATCTTGGGTCAAACCCTAACTAAAACATGCAATCTCAAATTCCTGCTGCCACACAGCGAATACTGACGAAGATTGATTCAGTTTTTGCCGAATTATTTTGGTCTTTGTTTACAATAGTTTCTGTACAGCTGATACAATTATAAGCTCTAAAGACTACAGTGTATTGTGGGAGTGTAAAGAGTGTAATCAAAAATATTTATTTCATGGCTGCGATCGACGGTGTGTTCTGCATGAGACGTGCGTGTTACAACGCGGGTCGCCGTGCTGACAGATAGACATGGTACAAAATATTTTTGAATACACTGAGTACGATTTTATCGCAGTATTCCTGTACGCATGGCAGTTTTAAAACAAAGCGCAAAACCAGCAAGAATTCGAGCGGAATTTTGCTTTGCCACAGTGAAGCCCAAGTATCTTCCACCCCACTTATTGTTTAGAACTACGTCATCCTGCGAACAACCGGCTCGTAGGCCAGCACTGTAGCAGTCAACGACCAGCGTGCAGGCCACGCACCGGATTAACGCAGACACAAGACGAGCGACCACAGCAGTGCAACTGCAAGCTCTTCATTTGACTTCACAGCGTAAAATCCCATCTACACTCATTCATGAACTCACAAGACGAGTGACAAGGTCTCGCCGACCGGTGGCCTCCGCTAGATGTTGGCACGATCGCATTGGCGTCACTCAGCTACCACGAAATCTAGCTAGACTGAACGAAATGACAAAAGAAGTCAAAGAATTAAGTGCAGGACGAAAATTCCGCCGTAATAACGTTCGTCTGCTCTATGGAGTTCGGAGTAACGATCCTATTGGCGTCACGTTGCGTCTGTTTTGGCGCAATCGAGGAAAGCAAACTTTTTTGGTTTCTAGCTACGGAAGCGTCTTCATCAGATGATGATGCTGTTAGGCATCGAGAGCGTCGACGAAAAGAAATGAGCGCCGCACATCATTGATCGTACGTGTCATTGTTAACAAGCTCATGTCATCATCAACAGAACACAGGGATATGCCGCTGATGCTGCTGCTGTCGTTGGATTAACCTGTCTCGTTGTATTTTGCCGCCAGTGTGCCTGTCAGGTAACGCCGCCGTCTTTCTCCGTTTCTCGATCACTCTCTTCTCATCAACTTTATTTAACAATTTTCACATAGCTCGTCGTAAAAACGTAAGGAAGAAAATAAGTAATGCTCGTTTTAAGACATTTTAAAATGTTTGTTAACGCTGATGTAAAACGTGACCCCCCTCCCTTTCGCGTTATGTAACTTACTGATTAAATTCGTCGCTTACTACACATATTTTTTTATATTTATCAAATGTCAGTCATCACAAATGACTGTATAAATTTGAAATTATAATATGTTCTGTTTTTTATTAGTAGCACATTTGTTTGGTTGTAGTTTGTATGTAATTATTATAAACCAGCAAAATTTTTGCACCTACCGTTCAAGTTGTTTCAAAGATTAAGAAGATGCTGAAAAATTTTGAAAAAAAAACATCTTTTTGGCTTAATTCAGTTAGCTTACTGATTTATCACCAAAGTAACGTATAGCGTCACTCGAAGGCACGATTGCAAACATAAATAAATGCATCGCGCGGTCTGTTCGCTACGACTGTAGGACGCTCTTGTTGTTCAGCATTTGAGAAAAGATGCATTTGAGTATTGAAAACGTATTCAGACTGAGACAGAAAAAGCGAAAGGCAGAGTTGTTGTCAGTGAGTTAGTTAATGCCATGAAAATTGATAGATTACGTGGCACTCGCGTCACGTACAGATACGCTTAACCCATTAGGCCCCTAACCCAATTTCGTCGTCGTTAGCTGAACTGCCTTCACCGGAAGAGTTGGTCTTGATTATTATCAATTTTTGATGACAATGATGATGACAGTGAAGATGACAGTGATATAGTAGTAGCAATAGTTGTAGCAGCAAACCTAATGGTTTAGTTGTTATTATGGTCATATTGCCAATGTAAGTATTGTTAAATATTTTCGAAACATGCTTTTGTTTTACATGTAAACATACATACATACATAAGTTTTATTTTAGACAACGAGGTCCATACATATAGACATAAAATACACATACAGTTATACAATAAAACCTAAACTAGGAAATAAAAAAAGAAAAAGAAAAAATTCACTAGATGTCTAAAACACGCAAATATGCCACTAACTGATTAGAACAACCATTATAAAAATAATAAAAAACGCATCGCTATGCTACAAAGCATCACCTGCCATGTGTGATCACATACACTGTGTCCCAAAAAAAACATCCCCGACATTTTCGACTGTAATGTGAAGAAGGATTATCGGATTTTAATAATTTTTAATAAGAATATTGCTGAGACAACTTGTCGTCAAGTGACAATTTAATTTCCCGTCTCACTCAACATCTGTTTCTGAACTACCTGGGGAAAATAGAACAAACAAAATATCACTTTTTTATTCAATGCGACATGATTGCTTAATTAACATAACGTGTAAAAGCAAATTTTGTTCACATTTTTGACACTGTGGCTGACATTTCATTCAGTTATCCATTTTT
>Ga0056128_1004464_pt1 | contig 17495 bp, 11 predicted proteins | sample WorMetLIZISLAND2_FD_71113 | JGI IMG/M metagenome (GOLD analysis project Ga0056128, IMG submission 71113) | Marine gutless worms symbiont microbial communities from Max Planck institute for Marine Microbiology, Germany - Olavius geniculatus... ... | reverse complement strand
TTCAGCCGTTACTGCGCAGATTACACTGGCTTCGGATGCCAGAACGTATTTCGTTCCGGCTGGCAGTGCTGGTGTATCGCTGCCTCCACGGCTCTGCACCTGGCTACCTGGCTTCAGATCATCAGCGCGTGTCACACCTCAACGCACGTCGACGACTGCGCTCTTCGACTACATCAACGCTGGTCGTTCCACGCACTGTGCGTTCTACCATTGGCGACCGCACCTTTCAAGCAACTGCTGCATTGGTCTGGAACAGTCTGCCGGAGTCAGTCCGGTCGTCTCCGTTGTTGCAAGTTTTCCGCAGCAGACTGAAAACCGAACTTTTTGCCTGGTCTTACAAACATGACTAAGAACGTCTCATTGCACTGACTACTATTACGTGACTTTACTGTTTAGGCTTATTGTTACGTGTCCTTGTATAGTCTTAGGTTATTCGTCCTTCGTCATCACCATTATTATCATCATTAAAGTGTAAGCTTTACAATGTAAAGATACGTCCAGGGTGCGTATAGCACGGTCGTGGTGAGTGAATGTTGGATGAATGCCACTGGATGAACGACCCTTCATCATCATCAAGCGCATGTCCCGAGCTGGAACGTAGCGGTTTCCACGAGGTGCTTCCAGTGTTCTCGATCCTGGGCGTATTTCCAACCCGAGTTGAGACCAAGATTATGAGGCTGGAGATCTGCTCCCAGGGTACGAGGGCGTCCGGGAGGGCGCTTCCACTCTATGGGCAGACCTCGGATTGACGTTTTGAGTGCTCTGGAGATGTCAAGTGACGCATCCATCCTTGCCACGTGATCGAAGAGTCGAAGCTGACTTTTCTGAATCAGCTGAGACAGCTGCGGCGGTGAGCCAGCTCAAAGTCGAACCATGGCGTTGGCTACATGATCCATGTATGGTATACGGAGAATACGGTATATATCACCATTGTGTGTCTATAATTCGAAGGTTCGATAGTCTGAACGTGTATACTGCAACATGCATTTTCACCAGAGAGGGTTTGCTTGACTTAAGAACAAAATGTAGTCATTTATGTTGCACACAAAAGACTGTACAGTGTTGCAATGAGATGTATTGCGAGAACGCAAAATACGTAAAGATTGTCTGACTTGAATATGCTGCACTTGAAAATGTCGGACTGGAATTTGACGAACCGGCGATGCGTATTTGAGTTTGAAAAGCACGGTAAAGAAAAGTACCATGATAACTGTCACAGTTTTATCGTTGATAACGTTTCCAGTTCAAGAGCAGACTGATACAATGTTGTAGCAATATCTGAGGTGGAGGACGAAGGTAAACTTGTGTAAAAATTGTCTCTGTTTTGATTGACAACTCGTTCTATGAAGCATCAGTGTAGTGTGGCGTTTGCATTAATGATTAAGCCATGAGTGATGCTAACGACTGCTGTCTGAGAGCTAATCTAATACCCCGTTTACACGATGAAGCTTGCTCGTTAAGCACTCATCAAGCACTCATTAAGCACTCGTCGAGTTGGCTTGATGCTGTTTGTCGAAGCAGCTTGATGAAACCTTGAGTTACCAAGCATCAAGCTGCTTCGATAAACATTCATCAGCCGCTCGTCAAGCCAGCTCGATCTGTGCTTGATGAGCTTGCAATCTATACACTTGAACCGGCTTTATGAATGCTTCATATGTGCATGGTGAATGCTGGATGAGTGTTCAAGGAACTATGCCATCGCAATCTGTGCACTCGAATTGGCTTGACGAGTGCTTGATGAATGGTCGACGAACGAGCTGAGCTTGTTGAGCAGCTTTACCGTGTAAACGGGTATAACTGTGACTGCGTCAGTTTGATCTCGGAAACTCTATAACAGTACGTAACAGCCATGGGCGTCCGCAGAAATTTGTCCAAGTTCGTACAAATCTGTCGAAAACGAGACGCCGCATGCGTCGAGTAGGTGTGAGAAATGCCAATCGGTATGCCCCTCTGCAACTAGGGTTTCTCGTCTCGAAGAGGCAGTTAGCTTCCTCAAATAGTGTAAAGGGCGGAGCGTTGGCCAAAAATGAATTTGATGCATGTTTAGCCTTAGAAAACACTTCTGATCGCACGATAGCGCAAAGGGCAAGCTACGAGCATTTTTTTCTGCCTTTCCCTTTCAAATAAAGAACTTACGATTTTTGCCTTTTTCAAGGCGGACAATTGGGACGCGTACTCAGGCGGCCATGGTGGATGACAGCTCGGGTGTAACGTGTAATATCGATCGGCATGAACTGTTGTGACGATGTGCTGCTATGTTATGGCTCAGTACTGAGATTGCTCCTCTGTTGCTGCGTTAAATCTGTTCAAGATTAATACTTTGCAGTGGCGAATTTGTGTAACATGCAGTTGTATGTGAATTCAACGAAAGAACTTTTTTTATAATTTGCACTATTTTTGAACTAGGTATCAAGTTGTCTCAGTTAGCCTACTTTCTTTCTGTTGTTCTGAGTGTGTTTATGTAACTAACTATGTAATTTACATACATAGGTACGTAAATTCTGATTGTACACATGTCTGACAGTCGTGTGTCATTACAGTGCTACTAGTGCTACTACTAGAATTAACTGCTGCTATTAGAATTAAAGATTAAAAAAACTTATTAACTCTGTCATTTTTGTGAACCAATAATTGTAAAATATATGCTTATGGTGATAATGTCACATTAATGTGATAAATGTTCAATGCAGCATACTAAACCAATAACAACTGAAAATGCCCGAGTCTGGTATTGCAGTGTTGTATATTATGTGCGTAGCTAAGGGCCGAACAAACGTGGAACTTCGTGAACAATTCTTCCTGGCTGAGGGCGTGAGTCAAACGATGTCTGGCTTCAAATCTCGCATGCTGTCAGCGGGTCGTCAGTCGTCTCCTGGGTCTGCTGACCGCAGCACAGGCACCGCGTCGTCTAGTGCTGGCTACAGCTCGTCTACTGCTGCTTCTACACACAAGGTCTGCTGCCACCTCACCTTAATACTGCTGCTACACTACCTTGGGAAAAGAGTGAAGGTATTAGAGCATCATTCGTGCCCACACTGCATCGTCTGGTGCAGTGCTGCTTACAGTTCGTCTACCGCTGCTTCTACAGACAACGTCTGATGATGCCCACTTCACTTCAGTACTGTTGCTGCACTATCTTGGGAATTCAGGGTTAGTGTCAGTGGCTTCTGTCCCCAAATCTGGAATCGAAATCGGGCACAACTTCCTCCCAGTTTTAGGCTCTGGTTTCCTCGACCCCCCAATTTCTGACTCAAGTTTTTCCCTCTATTTTTGGCTTCTTCCTTCTCTAAAGAGAAAATTTGGTTAAAAAATAGGAGGGAAGTAAAAATACGGGAAGAAGGAGAAAATGGAAAAATAGGGGAGTAAAAAAGTAGGGGGAGTTTTGTTAAGGGTGCAGTTTGCTCAGTGAAAATACGCCTGATGTTATTGGCCGACTCTGACGTCATTGCTGTAGGTGTATTTGTCTGCGTCTGTCTGTTCACATTTCTTGGCCTTTAGAGATCCGCGTACGGTCGGCCCAGCATAGCAGCAGCTGGGCTTTTCTGTATCTGTCTGTGCCTGTCTGTCTGTCTGTGTCTGTCTAGGTTTGTCTATGTGTCTGTGTTTTTGTCTGTTTATGTCCGGAGGGATAAAGTGCTGAGTTCACATAGATTGTCTGTATCCACTCACTTGTCTGTATGCAGTCACATCATAGTGGGGCTCAACTAGATGAATGAATGAATGAATATGGCAATTTGTATGGCGCCCAATTAGAGAAGACCTCAAGGGCGCTCCCTAGATAGTGAGATGCAGCAGATATATAATGTCCGCCCAGACTGTCTCTCTGTCTGTCTGTTTGTGGCTGTCTATCTAGGTGTGCCTTTGCGTTGCTGTCTGTGTGCGCAGTCTCATCGTGGGGCCCATGTACATCCCGACAGTGAGGTACGTCAGATAATGTCACCCCAGACATTGGTCTCGTCGTCCAAGTCTACCCGTCATCACGCTGGTTCTACGGGGCATCTGCATGTTTCTGCAGCCAGTCCCGGTATGTGCTAGATACTGCACTGTGCAGCTGCACTGCGCTACAAGCCAGTACGAGCTTATGCCACTCCCGACAGTGTGGTATTGTACTTAGACTGCGCTCAGGTTGCGTTTGCTTGATGACGTATGACTGCAGGTGAAGAAACATTGAGCAGAAAAATTCCCAGCTGAGCGAGCTGCGTGTGGTCTTAGTATGCATACTGACACTGTGTGCGTGTCTGTCCCTATGTCTGTCTGTCTGTCTGTCTGAGTATGTGTAGGGGCAGGGGCAGGGGAAGTGAGAGGAAGAAGAGGGGTAGAAAAAGGAGAGGAAGGAAAAAGGAACGCAGGGATTATCACCCTCATTGGCGGTATGATAACATGGCGGTTTTGTGAATATGCTGTAGTGATTATTCCGGCGGATGGGGTGGTCTGTACTCGACCTTGAAAACAGCTTGAATACATCAAAGTCGTGGCTTCAGCCTTGGCCTCGAGGACGATTGGCCTTGGCCTTGGCCTTTTCCTTGGTCTCGAAAATCACTGGCGTTGGCATTGACCTTGGTCTTGGTGTTGAAGTGGCGGCTGGACCATCACTGGACCGCTGGTTGTATCCGCACTCTGGCGTGGTGTATGTTTTAATGCATGTTTTGGTTGGTGGCGTGGTGTAGTGGTAACGCGTTTGATCCGATCAACGAAGTTACTGTACGCTGGGCCGGGTTAGTACTTTGATGCGTGACTGCCTATGGACAGGTAAACCATCTCGGTATGTAACGAGCCGACTACTGTAGGTCAACTCAGCCTTCCATCCCTCCGGGGTAGGTAAATTGTAAATCGAGTACTTGGCTGGGGTCTGTGTCGGGTGGCAGCTAACACTGTGTGATCCCATATGGCAGGTGACGCTCCGTAGCTCTGAGATGGGTGTCCCATTAAGGGACTTTAACCTTTTAGTAATTGTTTGATGTGTTTGTGCTGTTCCGAGCTCAGCACTAGAGCTTCTGTTAGTTCCCGTCCCACTGGGGGTAGGAAGCTGAGTTGTAGTGATTATTGTGTGCGTTTTGGGAGAGCAGTAGAACCAGCAGTTGGGCCTCGATGAGTTCAGATGTCACCCTTTGTGACACTGTGTGATCTTGTATGGCAGGTGACGCTCCGTAGCTGTGTCCAGCAGTCAGGCCTTTTCAGGCCTACTTTGACTTGGCGTTTTGGCAGGGAATAAGGGAGGGCGATTTCCGGAAAATTGTCAGTTGTTATCGTGTGGCCTGTGCGTTGTAGGGAGTCCAGCACTGAGCAGTCGAGCAAGCAGTCGTGCTTCGGTGAGTTCGGATGTCTCCGAGGGGACCCCCAGTGACGTGCCGCAGTCACCCCCCACCGTACAGACGACATCTCGGGTTGATACGCGGTCTGTAGGAGGACGGACCACAACCACTGTCACTTACCAGACACAGGTCGCCCATACCTAACTTTCTGAGAAAAACATTAAAGCAAGCACAAACAAAAATATTTTTATTTAATTTTTTTTTATTTTATCGTATTCTGTTGAAAAGTTCCAGTAGGCATAGGCTTTGTATTTTCAATATTTTTTGTAGTTTTTAATACGTCGGTCGTATCGGGCATTTATGTCTTATCGTGCCTGAGATGTTTTAATGTACTAGCAATGTTCCCACACGGGGAGTCATTCGCTAGATGGCGCTAAGACAGGCTGCCCGTGTGGCGAGACGGTGGGCAAGGTAGACTCAGACGCCGTGGTCGGAGTCGGCGACCGTGCAACACAGAGGGCGCCACTTTAGACAGTGCTTGGGTATTATGAAATACGACAGACAAACAGACAAACTTTCCGCGGTGCATTATAAAATAGGATTGTAAGATGGCTGCAGTAATGATGAAAGTGTGTTACGCCCCGGATGTGTTGTGTTTTAGGTCGCCCAAACACGCACCACGACTACGCCGACCGCGGCCCGTGCGTCCCCCGCGACGTCGAAGCTACCAAAACCCCAAACCATCACAAGCACGACATCAACTGCCACTTCTAGACGTACCCCCACGTCGTCACCGGCTAGCCAGACACAGCCGGCACGGCCCAAGAAACCCGGCATGAACAAGTAGCCAACTCAGCCTGGCCGTCCCTCCGTGGACGGGCGTCACCAGACCACCAGAGGGAAAGAGAGAGAGAGGGAATTTTTACACGTTTTTTTCATTTCAGCGTCTGAGGTCAACTCGCTTCATAGTGATGTGGTTAACTGTTGTTCATTTATCAGGCCGGTTGTGGATTTCATCCAAATTGGGCCCGATGCCGCAGCTTCGGCCATAAAACGACCGTCAAGTTCAGACCCCTAAAGCTTGTGACGCAACTACCGGAAGGAATGATTTTAAAGTGCTACGCCCATGCGACTAGGAGGTGTGGGGTCTGGGGAACATCATAAACTCCCCCAGCGGGCTCCAGGGCTGAGTCCTGGCCGAAAATGGATTTTATGCTTATTTGCGGTGAGAAGGAAGCCGTCTGGGACACGTTTTTCAGTAGCCACGTTGTGAGTCATCCTGCGCAGCCAAGAAAATACAGACAAAAAAAATTCATTTTTTCGCTCCGTGGTCGTTGGCCTATTTCGCGAATGATCCTAATGCAGAATACACCTTATTTCGGCACTGTTAATGACGCTTATCTAACCCTGGTAAGCTGCTACAATGTTCAATGTATCTGTGATGACGTTTCGTGTTATATTTTGGTTGTTATACACAGGACTGCCGCTCGCAGAACTAACAAAGATAACAATTTTAAACAGGACTACAAAAGAATAAAAACGTTGTTTTTACATGGTTGACCCATTATTGTCTGTTCGCTTTTTTGGCGGCTGGGAAGACCGAGTTCTCATGTGGTGCTTAACCGAGTACACAGTACGTATGAGTTTATACCACTTCAGACAGTGCGGTATAAAGCTTTTTGATGCACGACTGCAGCTGAAACTACAGTACTAGTGCGAGCAGAGCGTTGTTTACATGCATTTTATGCGCGCTCTTGTCATTTCCTGTCTATAACATAAACTTGTGTTTCTACAAGGTACAATGTACAGGGTGCGGCAAAAATAGTAGCCCCCCCTAAAGTTTTTCGCTGTTTTCTCAACCGTTTATTACAATTTGAAATTTTGCACCTTTTTTGCTCAAACCTTTTACATTCAACTGCCAAGTAAAGTGTAATTCTTTTGAAGAACGAGAAAGTTATAGACTAAACGAGAAAGTTATAGACTTTTTAACATGACCGCCTACCGATTTTTCAGCAATAAAAATGTTCCAGCTACAACACCAATTCAGTAACATTGTTGAAACAACACAGTTAAATAATGATCAGAAGTGTCCTCCGACAGCTCCAAGCTCCAACACAAGCCTTCATCTTTCACAGTCTTGTCGATCGGTCCTTGTAGTAGGTTGCCCCAGATAACCTGAAGCGCTTCCTTGACTTCGAGGACTGTTTTCGGATTTTTAAAATCTTGCAGTAAGCCTCCAACATTGCATCTCACACGTGATAGTCCACTGGATTTATATTTGGCGAATTTTGTGGCCATTGGTTTTTGTGATGAAATCTGGACAGCTGGCCCGCAGCCAGTTCTGTACGCTGTGCAGCGTTGCGCGATTGCTTTAAAGGAACGATAATTTGGTGCTAATTTATAAACAATATAAATTGCTGTTTATCAAAACGTCACTGTGACGTCATCAGCAGTAATGTGCTAACCGGTTTTTGAAAATTAAATAGCATTTAGCTTGAACATTTTTAATGCTGAAAAATCGGTAGACGGTCATGTTAAAAAGTCTATAACTTCATAGTGTTTCAACAGAATCACGTTTGTCTTGGCGGTTAAATGTAGAATGTTTTAGTAAATAAAGATGTAAAATTTCAAATTAAAGTTACAAACGGTTGCTGAGAAAACAGCAAAAAAACTTTAGGGGGCTACTTTTTTGCTGCACCCTGTAGTTTCGAGTTTTCGCTGCAGTTTTTGAATAACAGCATTTACTTTTCCACTGACGCATTCGCTTCTTGCTTAAGGACACCGTAATATGAACGTAGCCGATTAATGCTTTCATTGCTGCTGTGTCTACACTGGGTCTAAAAGACATCCTCAACATTCTTCACTGTAAGTTGAAGAAGAATTATCGGATTTCAATAATTGTTGGTACAGATATTTTTGAGACAAGTGGCTATTAGAAGACCATTTATTTATTTTTATTTTTTTCGCATTTTTTTGTTCATTTGAACGCAAATCGCTTGATCTGTTTCTCCCAGGTAGTGCAGGTGCAGATGTTGGGTGAGGTGGGAAACCAGCGCTGAGTTGAAACCGAAACTGAAACTGAGTTGTCCTTATGGCAAGTTGTGTCATATATATAATTAACGCCAAAAAACTATTAAAATATGATAATCATTTATCAGGGTACAATCGAAAATGTTGGAGATGTTTTTGAGACACAGTGTATATCTGCAGCTAAGTGCTGACTGACGCCTATTTAACATCCGCTATGCTGTGCTATGCATGTACGTAATGGGGTGTTTACACGATCCAGCAAACTTGCAGCAAATGTATTCAAAATACACGTGAATTGCTGGACGTTTGCTGGACGTCTGCTGGAAGTTTGCTGGACCGTGTAAACACCCCATAAGTGTTATAAGCCGTTTTGTTCTTACCAACAGTGCAATTTTTAACTGCCTTTTTTTGCATTTACTGTGTGCATTTGTAATGCTGTGTTCAATATATTGTATGCTGTCTGAAGCCTGAAAGCAGGGTTGCTAGTGTGGGCGAAAAAGCGCCGATTGGGCTACTTTTGGTAGCCGCCGTAAAGTATCACTTTGGCGCCATGTAGGTTACTGGCGTCCGTTGCATCGGATACGTAGCCTATAAAAGGTAACAATTGGGCTATTTTTTGCCACCGTTGGGCGACATGACTTTCAAAAGATCTCGCAACCCTGCGTGGCTGTGTTATATGATAAATATCGTTACTTTCTGTCACGCGTTAAGCTGTGTTTAAAGCGACAGAAATGGAGTGAACTGAAATGTACGGCTTTTATATTATGTTATTCTATTTCATTTCGTTACAGTTCAGTTCAGATCCGCCGCTTTGTAACCGCTCCTTTACACTAATCAATTGTTTTTTATTTTTTGTTCGTTTATTTCTCAAAATGTTTGTGTCCGACGGAGGCTTTGTTCCGAGTCATATCGAGGGGTTGGGGACTCCCTCGACATGATTTAGAACTGACCCTCCCCTTCTTATTTAACGACCTGTAGAAATAATATTATTGTTCATGCGTTTCACGCTATACTGCTGATGTTTTAAAAGTGAGTCATTGTCACAATTTTGTTGGCCGACCGTATTTTAGCCTACTAACGGTCGTGCCTATGCACAAGCTGTTGTCTGGCTGTTGTCTATTACTTATGTATTGTGGCTAAACGGTACGTCATAGGGGGTCGGTGATGGTAGCGTTGGATAGGGCGATGACGATTGACGAGTTCCTGTAGGCTGTCATTAGTAACTATCTCCAACTATCTCTGTATCTCCATGTGCAATTCTATGTATCGTCGTGTATCGTACAAAGACTGTTTTTAGTTGTTTTAGCTCTTCAGTTTGTGTGCACTGTGTTTGACAGCGGTGGTCTGTTGATTGCTTTAATAATAAAGACTGTAATCCAGCAGTTTGGCCGTAGTTTTCAATGCAAACATTCTGCCTGCGTCCATAATCCATGTGCGCTAAATTACCGTATCGCATCCTAGCGTTAATTGTAGCGTTTAATAGCAGCGTTAACATAGCGTATGGGACTGCAGCTGTCACCTGTGAGAAATCGCTTTCTCGCCGCGACTGCAACTAAGTCGGACCCTGACCTTTGGGCATGGTACCGTCGGCCACCTAGCGACAGCTGGGCTTCTTGTTCCTCGACACGTGTCGAGTTAATTTATCGATACAAATTTTGACCAGATGCTGACAACAGACAAAAAAATCACGCCATTCAATAGCCACAAAAATATCACGATAGATCTATATTGAACAGTTTCATGTCTAGTTTGACCGTACCATATCGAAACGATATATGAATATTTGGAATCGATATATTGAGCCATACGTATATGGTAGGCCTATTGCTGAGTTGTTAATCTTAACGGGTAGATATTTTCAGCCTGTAGGCCTACGGATCGTTGTTTTTTGTATCTGATGTGTCTGATGTATGATGATGATGATGATGATCTGATACCTAGTGTAACTATAAGACTGTCAAACCTTGCGCAAGGCTACATCTGTCCGCGGTGGCCGCTGCGATGTTAATAGCGCTGGCGTCAGAGTCGGCCATTAGCTGTCGACCTAGCAGTTTGGTTCTATTTTGCAATGTTCACGTATCGGAAAATCCGGTCCTGTGACCTTGACCTTTGACCTATATAGCGGTTTTTTAAAACAGCATAAAACTTCATCCCGATGCTGCGAAAAACAATACCGCAGTCGCTTCCGCGGAGATAGACAATTTTACGTCACGTGACTCGTGGTCACGTGTTTGCTCACTGTAGTTGTGTGACGCTAGTGGCGACACCATGTCCGTCGTATGTACGCAATAATATGTGCGTGCTGTTTTTTTGTTCGACTACGCTTTGTGCTGATTTTCACGTTTTTATCGACATTGGACATCAACTGACTATACTGTATAACATACAGTTTGTGGTTTTTATGTTCGTGCCTTGCTAGCAGCCTTGTCTTCTTACTAGCAGATGCCTAGACGTGAGCATTCCTGCGTCAGAAACGTAAAGAATAGAGCGTTTGTTAAAACACTTGCCGCTCTTGTTATCATTGTGTTAACGATTCCTGGATGATTGCGTCTTAAAGGGGAACAGTTATCGAGGATTTTGTGTTCGAGACCAAGGCCAAAACCAAAAATATCAAAAAGCAACAACGATACATTACCGTTAACTGGGGTTGGGGCGACTGATTGCCGAACATTAAGAACGCGAGGACCCAGGCCAAGGACACTGATACTACTAAAACAGGCCAACAGTGCAAACAAGAAATTTGAGCTAGTGCTCACGAAACGCGCCAAAGCCTATAGCTGTCAGTCTATCTCCAGCCATTTCGTGGCAGTTCATTCTCGGAGTGTGCGCTACAGCCGAAGATCGCAAAAATCAATAAAAACCCCTTATTTTGGAAGATTTATAGCCATCGATGTTGATACGACTAAAAAGCTCGTCGCTAGTGTTTGTTGTGATATGCAGTATGCCCATGCCTATCTGCAACCGTTTTCACGAGAAACTGGCCAACAACGGTAAAATAACGACTTTTACAGGGGGTAGGTTATTTTATCGTCATTATGCAACAAAAAATTATCTTTTTAGTCATAAGAAATGTCCATATTATATGCACCTGTCTGTAATATGGACATGGGTTGTGTTAACCCTAACCCTAACCCTAGTTGCATAATTGTATAGCTGTATAGCTATAGGCGGACGGCCGCATAATAGTGGCACTGGGCTGACTATATAGTCGCATACTGTCGAAAAATGTGCACGTACATTAACCAAATCTCGCTGTGGCAGCCACTGTCAGAAAAACAACTGAACCGGTGTTCATATTCCAGTAAAAAATGTTATTTTCATTTCCCGATCTCTAACAGTCAAAACAAATAAGAATTTGTACGTATTCACCAACAGTGACGATTAAATTCGTAAATTAACACAAATATGCTAAAACATGTATTCTACGGCAACGCGCTGACGACATCAGCTACGACGTAAACGTCTGTAGTAGGTACAAGAAATTTGAGCTAATGCTCACGGGACGCGCGAAAGCCTATAGCAATTCCTGCCCGCAGGCAGTCACCCATCGCAGTACTAACCTGGCCCGGCGTAGAGTAACTTCGTTTCAGCCGAAACGCGTTACCAACTACGCCACGCCACCAACGCCAGTACCGTGGCGCCACCTTGTAAATGATATAGACTTGTGTCGCAGCGCTTAATCGGCAAAAAAATCATTTAAACCCCCTATTTTGGCGTTCAATGTCATTCAAGGTCATTGAATTTGGCGCCAATCGAGAGCCAGTATACGATTTCCTATTAGCGATTAATAGGCCTTATCTCGCACCGTTACCGAGATACAGTGAGTTATTGGCCAAAAATCGCAAATTTTGCCCACCCCCTCTCATTTAGGGCCCTCGTTCAGGGTGACCCCTTTCGAATTTGTGGAAAAGCTTTACGGTTCCTGAAACTAGAGTTTTCCAGGCAGCCGACGGTGAAGATTTGGTGATTCTAGCTTGCACCGCTTTTGACTGATCCACTCGCATGACAGACGGATGGACAGACAGACGGACGGACAGAATTGCGATGGCTAAGACGCGCTGAAAGCAGTAGCTGCTTTCGCGCGTAAAAACACTTAAATGGTAGGCCTACAGATTATATAATATTCTATGCAGCCAAAAAATTTACTGAGCAGATACTCGCACATTAAAACGAGTCTCGCGATGTCCACCCCTAGGCTGCTACTTGGTGCCACGTTGTCCAGTCCCAGCCCTTGATGTCAGTGCACACAATTTTGATGGTCTCGAGATATCAGGTCCCGCGTTTTCAGTCGCTCCGCGAGTCCGCGTGTAACACTGTGTGATGTTTGTCTGGCAGGTGACGGACGGTACGTAGCTCTGAGATTGGTTTCCTACAAAGCGCATTTTGAACCGTTGTTGTGGTGTGTTGCTAGGAGATGCATCATGGGATAGATCAGCACGACATGTTGACAGTGTCTCTTCTTCGGAGAAGCCACGAAGTTCCTCCACTAACGATGCGTTCCCAGCGACAGACTCGCCCTGTGCCTGTTGTCGCTCTCTGTCCTTATAAACACTCTAACGTACGCAGTAGTAGTAGTAGTAGTAGCAGTAGTAGTAGCGATGGTAGTATTTTTCCGCTATTGACTCATCTATCGCGAAAACGGGCCTTGCACATATAGGCACGGACCTGTTACAAGCACTGGTGACGAGCTTTTTAGTGATATCAACATCGATGACCTTGAACGACTTTGAACTCCCAAAACAAGGGTTTGTAGTGTTTTTTTTCTATTTGTTTTTTTGGCTGCAGTGCACATTTTAACAGTGAAATGTGACGAAATGGATGGAGATAGACCAAGACAACCTGCCAGCAGGAACTGATATAGGCTGTCGGGTGTCTGATGAGCATTGCTCAGATTTGTTGTTGTGACATAGTGTATGTGTGTTTAGATGGGTATAGTGAAAGGTGAGGACTGTACGCTACTGGACAACAGTCGGCGTACACGCTGGAGGGTTCGCAACAGTTCCGGTATTGAAGGACTTGTTCCCTCCATCTGCTTCTTTATTCCACCGCCCAACAAAGACGCCGAAGAACTTGCCAACACGTATGTCATGGCATTATGTCCGCCTCTGGCAGGCCCGACGAGAACCACAGCGGGCCCGCGAAACAATCTTGTGAGGGTTTATATTGGGTGGTGTCTGGGGAGCGAGCTAGAATAATGGATACATTGATTTGTTCAAGAAATAGTCAGATTTGTTGACAAAAATCGTCACCAAAAAAACTGACAACTAACGTAAGCTTAATTCGGGTGATCAGTTCTGCTTTGAAACATAGAGCAAAGAAATTTTTTGAACGATGGCGGGGCCGCCAAATATCGCGGGGCGGCCAGGGAACACTTTCCCTCCTCTGCCTCAACAGACCTAGCCTCAGTGACTGAGAATCAATCAATCTGAAATTTTTGAAGTGACCTATTATTATATTAGTATGTATTATAAATTAAGGCTAGGTCCACTACAGAGAGACAGTTAGTCCAGGAAATAGTCAGGAAATGATTTTCTGAAGAGACGAAGCTTAGTGTTGGTGTTGAGTGACTTGTGAGAGATTTGGATGGAAATGTCAACAGTTGGTCTTCGCTGTATAGTTCACTTGGTAGTGTAATGAGTAAGTGTAATCGTAAGTTTGACCATACACCGAAGAAAAAGAAGAAGATGATTAGGATGTTGGACTTGGATTATTGGATTAAGACACGAAAGGTCATTTTGTTTGTCTCCCGCTTGGGTCACTATCAAGTGGGTGGGTGACGCGACTGGCTGCAGACAGCTAAACAATCTAGGTATATAACCGCTATCAAAGTCAACTCAGCTCTTCATCCCTCTGTGGTAAATAAATCGAGTACCAGCTTGTCTGGCTGGAGACTCAGTGCTGGCTCGGCCTTGCAGTGTAAACTGGTGTCTGGCTGAGAGGCTGAGTAGATGGTACGATGTGCCGTCTCTCTGTCTGTCTGGTCTCGCAGTGTAAACCGGTGTCTAGCTGAGCTAGTTGTTGTAACAGACGTCTGGTCGGCCTTGCAGTGTAAACAGGTGTCTGTGGTTGTGCTACAGACTGGCTCAGGAGTTGGCTGCTCTCAGACAGTCATGGCGAAACACTCAACGACAGCTGAAGAGAAAAGTGATCTTTTCAACCATTGACGTCATTCGATCATGGAACCTCGCACAGGTATGAACCAGTCGTTCAGTACGCTGAGGTAAGAGGTTAAGGTCTTATCGCAGAGCTACTGAGCGTCACCTGCCGTATGGGATCGCACCGTGTTACCTGCTACCCGACACAGGTGAACGCTCGCCGCCTAAGCTCCAGCCAGACGGGCTTACCTACCCCGGAGATATGGAAAGCTTGGTGTTGGTTATATACCAAGATAATTTATTGTAGAAAGTCACCCATTTAAGTAGTATGGGAGAGCCCATGGCAGTTCCTGTTCACTGGTAATCTTGGTCTGTCTCCATCCATTTCGTCGCAATTCACTTTTTTGCAGCCACAAATTGCCAAGAAATCACTTAACGACGACCTCTCTATCGTAAGTTTGGTGTTCTAAGTGTTACTCTACCCTGACACCTACTGGTTTCCTATAGGTGGTGAATGATGACGATGCGTTTATGTGGTCCCAATGTGTCACCAATGTCTGTGTTGTGCGTCTAGTTTGAGGCAATTGCTGCTACACATGGTGGCGTGGAACAATCCTCTTCAGGGCACTGCGTTAGGATTACTTCACCATTTGCCTGGCCATGGGCGGTCACTTATATGTGGTCAAAGATGAAGGAGCCTCGGGAAGGGCTTCTAATCTTGTACACCTGTGGAGCCTCAGATATTTTTGGGTCACGTTCTTGACTTTTTGGTCTCGTGACCATCGCACTCGCTGTTGGAGGTTTCCTACAGGTGCTCACTGATGACCAATAATCTGTGTTGTGTGCATAGTTTGAGGCTATTGGTACTACACAGCGGGAAGCAATCTTACGCGCACTACGCGAAGATGTGGATAAACTGGTCTCGGAGTATGGTGGACCTCAGAGCAGCTCGGAGGCTGTGGAACTGATTGAAGCTTTGCGCCAATGTGACGAACACTGTCGGCAGTTGTCCACGCAGCTCACTGAACAAGGTCTGTACTTAGCACCAGTCGTCCAAGTAGCATTGAAGAGGTGAGGAACTTTTCTTTTCTTCCTATTCCTTTTCTTTCTCCCCTTCTCACTTTTCTTATCTTTCCTTTCCCGCCGTTTTTCTCCTTTTCCCCTACCCTTTTCTTACCGTTTCTTATTTGTTTTTTTAATCTTTTTTCTTTCCTTTTTTCCCTTCAAGTTTCTTTTCTTCTTTAGGCGTAGCCGATTAAGTACAGCTAGGGGAAACGGTGTATTTGCGGAGATCGAATTTGGTGCGTTTTAGCCATAAAAGCTGACATTTGGCGGCACTGTTTTTACTATTTCTTTGTGAGTTGCTTGGCCACAAGTGGGTGAACAATACAGATTGAAAATACGAAAAAAGTAAAGGTAAAGGTTGTCAATTTGTATAGCGCATCATCGCGAGCATGCGCACGCCTCTAATGCGCTTTAGTCACTAACCAGAGCCGCCTGCCGCACAGCCACCGTGTGCAGCCTGCAGACACAGGCTGGCACAGCGGCCGGCTAGGCAACCCCAGTCAGCTGTACCAATGTCCCCACCTTACTAATGAGTTACTACTCATTTTACCGTCCCACGGAGAGTAGAAGGCTGAGTCGACCTAGCTGGCAGGCTTCGCACCGAGATGGTTTACCTGCCCGCGGGCAGTCACCCATTGCAGTACTAACCGGGCCTGGCGTAGAGTAACTTCGTTTCAGCCAAAACGCGTTACCAACTACGCCACACCACCAACAAAGGTGAGGCAATGCAATGCTCTGTCGTTCTCTTTTGTACCCCGATTACATGATGAAGCAAAGATGAAGCAAACGTTTTTAATATACACGTGCACGATGTGTGCTCTAAGTTTGCTTCATGTTTGCTTCATCGTGTAAACGGGGTATTTATTACTTTGGCCAATGTTTGTTACAAGTTGCATAGGGCTGTGCCATAGATGCTAAAACATCAATTTGCAAATAAAAAACATTAAAAAACATGTTTTGTTTACCTTTATATAACATGTTAAAAACATGCATAAAACATTAAACGACAGTATTCATTCAAGTAAGACGAACCGTCAATACGAATCAAGTACAGTCAATAAAACTGCTACAAAACACTTGTTCTGTCCAGGAAATGGAAGCTAAACACAATTTGTCCATGAGATATGCATTATTTTGTACGTTTCGACATTAAAAAAGCACAAAAACATTTTTAAAAACTAAAAGGCGCTCGTGAGGGTGCATTTTCTCCGCCACGTAAAGTAATTTAAACATCAGTACTACTACTGCTGCTACTACTACTACACCTACAGCAAGGAAAGGGGAGGGAGAAGGAAGAGCTGCTTCGCAGCGGGAGAAAGGGAGGGAAAAGTAACAGCCGGCTAAACAGCTGTTGGTGCAATGACGTCATTGCTATTATGAGTCATCATGTAACGACTGAAGGACAAAGGGACAGAACGACCAATCCCTTAATCTTCTCCAATGTTCACTACGTTCACCTTGGCGGAGATAACAAAAAAAACTCCAAAAACATATTTTTTACACTTTTATAAAAAAAACATTTAAAAACATTTTTACATCTATGATCTGTGCTGTGTGGTGGTGGTTTCAGAGCGTAAGCCGACGGCCGACCAGCAGTTGACAGTTGAACTGGACACATTGCTGTCGGTGTTGGATCAGCTACAGACACGTTTGACAACGGCCCAGCAGCAAGCATTGCCGACTGACGACTCGCAAGCCGTCGATTTGATCAGCAGCTATGAGGTTGGTGTCAAATTGGTGTCCCATCAAAATCGTGAACGACAAAACCGGGAAACAGTGATATAGGCTTAGGTTTAGGAAATAAGGTTAAAGGTCCATGGCCATGGTCAAACTCACTCGCGCAATTTCTCGCATATATAATATGTTGATTTGAGCTTCATAAATATATGAAATTAATGCGTGAATTCAAACGAAATGCGGCATTACTTTACGTTATGCGAAATATTCTAATCTATCAGTGTCTGCGGTGACGTCATGACCCTAGCCCATATAGATCATGAATATTAATGGCTAGCCGACGACGTCATCATTCTAGGCTAGGCCATAGCCTATA
>Ga0056128_1004461_pt1 | contig 17498 bp, 12 predicted proteins | sample WorMetLIZISLAND2_FD_71113 | JGI IMG/M metagenome (GOLD analysis project Ga0056128, IMG submission 71113) | Marine gutless worms symbiont microbial communities from Max Planck institute for Marine Microbiology, Germany - Olavius geniculatus... ... | reverse complement strand
AGATAGCCCACACGATAGTCCGCTAAATGAATAATAGGGTTAGCCAAAAGCTACAGTTTTCGGATATTTCAAGTGTTTCACAAAGTAGTGTACTGGCATAATATAGGCCTAGGTGTGTTGTGTATGCCACTGCATGCATGAATAGCAATTTTTTAGTCTACTCTACGCCGAGCCGGGTTAGTACTTGGATGGGTGACTGCCTGTAGGCAGGTAAACCATTTCTGTAGGCAACCAGCCGCCTAGGTCAACTCAGCCTTCCATCCTTCCCGGGTAGGTAAATCGATTACCAGCTAGCCTATCTGGCTGGGGTTAAGGCGGGGCGTGTTCAGCTGTGGCAGATAACAACTGGCAACTGTGATCCTCTACGTCCGGTGACGCTTCGTAGCTCTATGAAGAGCTAGGCCTATAGCATTTTAACCCTGTTGGTCTACGCACACAAGGCAAACAAAACGCTCATCACAATGCATTTTTTCTAAAACTGGTAAATTTTTTTCACAGTAAGCAGCTGTCTATACAAAATGAGACTAAACCACTTTCATGCAGTAATATTAATATTAAATTAACACAACCTCAATTTTCTTATCATTACATTTTAAGCAAGCAAGCTTTCATAAGCAGTGGTTAAAGTGGTACATTACAGCAGACGGGGGGAAGGGCCAGTGGCTTCTATTCCCCCAAATCTGGAATCAAAATCTGGCACAACTTTGCAGGGATGTTAAGTTCTCGAGACCAACGTGGTCTCGAGACCAAATTTAATGGTCTCGTTCTCTGTCTCGTTGTTCTTGTTTTCATGCAACTTAATTGGTCTCGTGGTCTTGAAATTCGACTAGCCTATGCAATTGTTCGCAATAGTGACTTAAAGTGCCAAAGTGACAGCACTAATCGTAAACTGAATAGTGGCCGTTAGACCTACAATAAAACTCACTGAATCGTAATTACAGAAGCTGCTCATGCAGGTGGGATCACGAGTGCAGACTACTGGCTATGTCAGAGGTCTATTATCTGGACCTGCTGTGTATACAGATCAAAGACTGTGCAATAGAGTAGGTTGTTGCAGAGACTGCATGCTGTTTTGATGACAGCGCGTGTTTTCGCTGCGGTCACGTTTAACCCAATCCAACAAAACCAACGGATAGATTCAACTTATGTTCATGAGTGATTGTGCATAAAGTGCAAATCTGCAGTGAACAGAGTATACCGGCAAGACACTGTTAGACTCGCTCTCGGATTGATTCTGGTAGGCCTAATCTCGGTGCACCTGGTTCATGCCACGTCAGTTATTCTTTCACTGTTCTCGTTCTCATGGTCGTTGGTCTCGTTCTTGTTGCATCCACTCACTTCAACCACCGCTGATAAGTCATTAAAACCAATTATTTAAAAGACCATGCAATACGCCAGCATTAAAGCTACACAATGCCAAAACATTACTACATATATACAGCATAACGTTACAATGCTTAACATAATATACTCACAAACTGCCTGCATGACAGCCAGCTCAAGTCGACTACATGTAGTCAATACATCAAATTAATGACAAGTAAGTAGAAATAAAAGCCAGTTAGCACAAGATGCGAAACGAACTCTATGTATATAATGGATAAGTTCAAATCTGGGTGCAACTGCAATTACTATTTACATCAAGTAACAGTGCTTACGGCAAGATAAATTTGTCGTGCATAATAATCTATTCTATAAAAGAGGGATGCTTCAATTTTGACTGCGATTGGCTGTGACGTCATATACACGTCGTCACCATGGTGACGCATCATCAGCATCATTATAGCTAGCAGCTATGCTGCAGCATGGCGTAAAGTCTGTGCTACGCTGCAGCGTTAAGTGTAGCGTTGTGTATCGAGGCCGCAGGCCGAGTTGAGGCCCAAAGGGCCGAAAATGGAGGCCGCAGGCCGATACTATGGCAAAGATCAAGCGGACAGGAAACACATGCTCACTATGCTGCCATTGTTGCAATCAGTCGGTCTTACCTCCTTCAGCTAACAAAAACCTTAGGAATATACAACGCCTGAAACTGCATCATCAACAGAAGGTATCGTCCATCAATGCATCAGTATTATATTATGCAGCAATACTAACAGCAGGCCGCATTTTCGTTTGTTTGTCTGTCTGCCAGTCTGTCCTTCTGCCACATATAGACCCAAAACTCGAATACTCCTTGTAGCAAAGTGGTGTATTTATTTAGAATTTAACAAAGGGGGCCACGTAGTCTGTGGGACAAAGGCTGAAAGAAGCTCAAGCTTTTTCGTGCATGTCAAGTGATACATAAATTCTCATGTTTTGGGAAGCAAAGTTGCGCAAATTTTCAGCACTGAAAAGGTACGGAATGTTTGCTCCCCTAAATACACCACTGCTATGGCAGTCAGCAAAAACTGGTGGGCTAATTTTCAGTAAAAAAGATCAAAGGCCGAGTAGCCACATAATATGTCGGCGCTGGACTGACAACTGTTGACACTACTTGCAGATTCAGTGTTCACTTCACCAAATCATCGATCCATGACAAGACAGCTTTGCAACTTTAGGTAGATAAACGTTCGATAAAACTAGGAAAATGTGTTATTGGAGAAGCAAATGAACAAATTCAAACTTATACATCGACTGTACACTTCGCCAATGAGACCAAATGTGCACCTACAACCAGAAAACACAAAAGACTCAGCTGGCTGGCAGTATGCAGCTGTCAAATGGCTTAAACAAGAAATTTGAGCTAATGCTCACGAGACACGCGAAAGCCTATAGCAGTTCCGGTTCAGTAGTTTAGCTGAAAATTGAGGTGTTCACGCCAAGTTAATATACAAATACCAAATTCTCTATCTGGATTGCATAACAATAGTTCCGTGGCGCCACCTTGTGAATGATATAGACTCGTGTCACAGCCCGAAATCGCCAAAAAATCCATAAAACCCCCTATTTTGGCGTTCAAGGTCATTGAATTTGGCGTCAATCGAGAGCCAGTGTACAACTTCCTATTAGTGATTAATAGTAACGTAGGCCCTATCTCGCACCGTTACTGAGATACAGCGACTTGTTGGCCAAAAATCGCAAATTTTGCCCACTCCCCTCTCATTTAGTGCCCTCGTTCGGGGTGACCCCCTTCGAATTTATGGAAAAGCTTAACGGTTCCTGAAACTATAGTCTTTCAGCCAGCCGACGGTGAAGATTTGGTGATCCTATCTTGCACCATTTTTGACTGGTCCACCCATGTGACGGACAGACAGACAGAACTGCAATGGCTAAGACGCGCTGAAAGCAGTAGCTGCTTTTGCGCGTAAAAATACATGTGCTTCCAATTGTCATTGCTAAAATACATGCGTCCCTAAAATTTTTATTCGACTGTCAAAAATATGAATTCAGTTTTTAGTTTGCTTTCAAAGTTCTACTAGAAAAATACTGTTATGCTGCAGTATCTTTAATTTAGTTTGCATAGATAGTATTCAGTGTGTCAATTTATTTTTATGAGCTGTGTAACATTACTCGATGTGACAAAAATATCTTCTCCATCCCATCCCTACTTTTTTACTAGCTGCAACTGAAGCACAGGAAAATTTTTAGACCTCATTATTCCACATTTGCACTTTGACAGGGTGTACTTTCGATGATATTGCCTGCTATTTTACACCATCTGTAGCCGGAATTACCAACTTTTGCTGAGTAGCCAACATCAACAGAATTTAGCTTCTACTCGCCAAGTCCAACATTTCTGTCTAAACCATGGGTGCCTTAGCATGTTTTGGAGATCAGGTTTACTTCAAAGTTAATACTGTACAGCTGTACCATGCTTAGCATGAAATATAGGCCTATGTGACAGGCACGATGTTAATGTTTTCACAGACTTTTGCTAATAATATTACCCATGGAAGCCAAAAATGGTCTGGTAATGTAATGCAGACAAGCATTGTATAACATGGCCGCACCTGAAAATCTATGCCAACTGAGCAACTGGTTCTCGTTTCGATTTCTTTTTTGTCTTTTTCAGCCGTGTCGTTGGAATTTGGATCGTTTCTTCATTGGCGCCGCCAGTCATGGACTTGGCGACGTTTGACGGATCAATCTCGATCTTCTCAACTGACATGTCCGCATCCATGTCTGTTACTTTCGTGATCGCCTGCGACAGCTCCTGCATAAATGAACAAATTAATAGCAATTACAGCACGATCATAATGAGACAGTCACTGCAAGAGTTCAATTGCTTCATATGACAAAATGCAGCACAGCAACTGGTAGCTGACAAACTTTAAATCAAGTCAACCAGCTTGAGCCACAGGTCCACCCAAAATGGCAGCCATAGTCAAATAATACATTCAGCATCACCATTTACTATACCGTAATTCAACAATAAACTCGTTTTTAGGCGTGAGAGCTATGAGCTAGCATAGCTATGGCACGCATTAGCTACGGTAATTCTGGTACCAATTCAAGCCCTGGTCAGATAGAGACTTTGGGTTTTCACCATATGATAGCCTAGAGTCTCTAGTATTTTGTGACAAAATTTCATGCCACTGGGTAAAAGGGTTCCCAACAAATAAAGGGGCAAAAGAGGGGCACCCCCACTTGAAAAGGCATTATTCTACAGCTATTGCCATTGGCTCATCTAATGTGACAAGAAATCTGAGCTAATGCTCATGATGCACGGCGAGAGCCTACAGCAGTTCCTGTTTGCAGATAATCTTGGTCTATCTCCATCCATTTCGTCGCAATTCACTCTTTTGCAGCCAAATTGTTCAGGATTGGTCGCGCTCAAAAATATCCCAACTTTTACTCACATAATCGTGGTCTATTGACTCATGAAGCAGAGTTGGTCGTTTTTCTGTCGTTGTTTCCGGTGCAGCATTCTTTGCAGATTTGTACTGCAAACACAACAGATAGACAAATTCTACTAGCATTAACGTGTAGTGATTGCTCCCTGAAAACCTAGAGACTTACATAAGCACTGCTTGCTAACACCGGGTCACTCAAAACTGTTAACCTAAGACAAACAGCATAACTTCTGCATAAGCTGCAATCCATACACTAATCTATTACGTCACAAGTAACTGTACCCACAAACACAGTTACAGAAATTACAAAAATCCCACCATTAAAGCTACTTGTTCAGATAGAGCTGAGCTAAGAACACATGCAAGTTGAATTCTGGTAAGCAAATAAGTAAAGTGCAAAACGTGAAAGGTGTTTTATAAAAAGGTGCCCCTTTTATTTTTTTCATAATTCACTCCATTGATGATCAATTTATACCAAATTTTTACCAGATGTAGCTGAAAAAATACTAATTCAAAAAATATTTTAAAAAATATGGCTGTTAGTTAAATATATTCTTTGCTAGTCGCGACGTAATGCTGACGTCATAATCTGCCATGAGCTTGCCTGTCCTAACTGGTGCTATCAGTTGGTAGTACCCTGCTTTGATGGTGAACTTTATCTGGTTTACTGATGAAAATTGTTCATCGTATCAGCATTAAGCAACATGGAGGCATGAAAGCAGATGTGTTGTGATCCCAAAACTCAACGATGTGTGCTGGTGCACTGTCTTGCTGGAAGGTGTAAAAGTCAAGCTATCCTCACAAGTGTGTGAAAGTGATCGTTTTAGTCATTTTTGCACGCGCGCGTCTTAGCAATCGCAATTCTGTCCGTCCGTCCGTCCGTCACATGGCTGGATCTGTCTCAAACTGTACAAGCTAGAATCACCAAATCTTCACCGTCGGCTGCCTGGAAGACTCTAGTTTCAGCAACCATAAAGCTTTTCCATAAATTCGAAAGGAATCACCCCAGACGAGGGCGCTAAATGAGAGGGGGTGCGCAAAATGTGCAATTTTTGACCAATAAGTTGCTGTATCTCAATAACAGTGCGAGATAGAGCCTAGGTTACTATTAATCACTAATAGGAAGTTGTACACTGGCTCTTGATTGGCGCCAAATTCAATGACCTTGAACGCCAAAATAGGGGGGTTTATGGATTTTTTTTGGCGATTTTGGGCTGCGACACAAGTCTATCATTCACAAGGTGGCGCCACGGAACTATCGTTATGCGATCCAAATAGAGAATTTGGTATTTGTTTATTAACTTAGTGTGAACACCCCAACTTTCAGCTAACCGAACCGGAACCGGAACTGCTATAGGCTTTCGCGCATCTAGTGAGCATTAGCTCAAATTTCTTGTTTGTGGCTGCCGTTGTAAAGCTTCAACAGTTTGTCATTAGTGAACCAGATGAAGTTCACCAACGACGAACGGCAGCTATTCAGCAACTGTCAACACCAATTGCAACAAGCCAGTTTGTACTCACGGGACACTATGACGTCAGCATTATATCATGACTAGCAAAGAATATTTAATTAACATTTATAATTTATTCAAATATTTTGAATTCGTATTTCTTCAGTGACATCTGGTAAAAATTTCATGTAAATTTATCATCATTTGAGTGAATTATGAAAGAAAGAAAAAAGTGCCTTTTTATGAAACACCGTGTACATAGCACATAACGTTAACAACAACTACTAATGTGCAAATCACACCAGTAAAAGCTGAACACGATTGTTTAAAGAACTGTTTGAAGCTGTCGACATCACATGCCGGATCTTTCAGTTCATCCAGCAGTAGAAATATTTCTTACAAATTTCTCACAAATTGATTTTAAACGATCCAAAAGTATTCTACCCAGAGCAAGCCAGTACAGCGTTAATGAACAAAACAAATCATCAGCAGTCCATCAACAAAAAAAGACTACAAAAGTGTAAGTTGTGTCCGACCTCGCCAGCAGTTGTGGCATCTTCATTTGCTGATGCTCTCTGTGAACTGGTAGTCATTGCTGTTTTCTTCTTCTTCTTCTTGCGCTTCGGTGCTTCATCTGTGGCGGCGCTGCTGTTTCGATTCACATCCCGGCCAGGTGATGCAGTGTCCGCAGCCGGCTCAAACACCTGACAGATACAGCAGCACACAGGCATCATACATGTCACGGTTAAACGGTAACAAACACTGTTATTACCCATGAATGAATGCACCTGACACAACTGTGTCTGCAGGCTGCACTTGGTGGCTGTGAGACCGGCGGTTCTGGTTAGTGACGAAAAGCGCATCAGAGGTGCATATAAGCGACGATGTGCTATACAAATTACAACCTTTTTAACTGACCTGAGTAGCATTTCTATTTTGCACTACACCGTGGGCCATAATAACTAATAGACAGCAAGCGTGTTGTTGAACAAAATACACTTCTGACCAAAAATGCAGTGAATGATCTGTATGATTCTACACTTTGTTAGATTGGTTCCTTTGGATATTTTGCGTGTTGGACGATATGTTTGTTTCTGGCCTTTGCGGTTTAGGAAGCCTACTATTTTATCCACAGTGATCACGTTCTCTTCAGTACGTGTATGCTTCAATCTGCCAGTCTCATGCCGTTAGTCGGTGCTGTAAGTTTCCAAAATTTGTGTTAATAACATTCCCAGACTTTCCCTGTTGCAGTCTTGGCCCCTAAATTTTTTTTGGGTAGAGCCCCCAAAATTTAAAACTGGCAGTATAAAATTGGCCTAATACTGATCACCGTGCAAAATTTCATGCCGATCGGCCAACACAATTCAGAGATACCTTGGCAAAATAAAAAATAATAAAACATCTGCAGCAAAATATAAGTCCATTCCGAAAACTACCATTTCCGGGAAATTAACTACACTAAATTTCAAAAAGATATGCACAAAAGACAGCATTGTCTTTTAGCCTATGTTTTAAATTCCACCGTATCAGCATCTGGCTCAAACGTGCGACAGATATAGAAAAAAAAATATGACCAAAAAAGTGGGTCTTTAGAGGGGACTGGAAGACAGCCACAGAGGGTGCAGAGGTGACTTATTCGGACAGACTGTTCCAGACATGAGCAGCAGCGACCGGAAAAGCTCGGTCTCCGATGGTCGACAGTCAGCTGAGGCTAAAAATCAGTGACGTCTGTACCTCATTAGTATAGCGAGGCTGAACACCAGTCCGTAGTTCTGACGTTGGACGTTCGTCGACCTCCAGCGATGTCGGTCGAACTGTCTTGACGTATGCAACTCGACTGGCATCGGCCGCCGTCCCAGCTACAACCGCCACCTGCTTGTCCTATACAGCAGCAGTTCACACCTGCTAAACATACTGCCGTCTCAGTGCATGGGTGACAGCTGTTAGCCTCTTAGCTGACTAACTTATAAAGTTGATAAAACATGCATTTTCTTGCGTAATAACCACTGTCAGTTTTTATCAAAACTAGTGGTTAATTATTCGTTAATTTTTGAGATTTTTAATAATTACCAGCTCTATCTCATACATCTGAAATAAGTTTTTTTTTGAAACAGTATACATATTTTAGAATATTTTACCTTGCCCAAAGCAAAAAAACTTCTAAAACACTGTATTTATTATAAACCAAAAACACTTTCCAGTGCTTATGTAAGAGAACAACAGATACTAAAGTCCAAAAATAAATAATTAAATATGCATTTATTTTTTCACATTTATTGAATGAAATGTCACCAAAAAGAGTTAATAACATTCATAACATTACACTTATCCAAGACTTTTAATACTGATATATTTTACAAAAAATAAACTGCCTTTTTGTCACAAAAGTTATACAAAGTACAAACAATAAATAGTGATAATGATATTAAATTTCACACCAGCAAGCATATTCATGTAACAAGTGAACAAAGCTCACATCACTCAAGTCTCCCATGTATTCATCGGTCAAACCATGACGATCAGCTTTCATGTGATCCATTGACGCTGATCGTTTCTTGTCATCACGGTCCATGAATGAACCTTACACATACACATGCTGCATATACTACTATGCTACAAACTATATTGAACAAGAGTGTGCAGCCGTTGAGGGGCTGCCCGCTATGGGGCCGTCCTTGCAGTTGATCAAATATCAATATCGGAATAATATTTCAATATTTGCCCATCATGAGCTAATATCGCAAAAGTACAAAGTAATCTATGGTTTTGTCAACAACTCTATGTAAACAGTAAACAAAAATTCTGATAATTAGGCTTACGTTGACACAACTACTGTGTCCTGTGGCCTTGACCTTTGACCCCTTGACCTCGAAATTGGTCCACGGGGTGCTCGTGTCCCGGGGACCCTTCCTACCAAGTTTGGTATTCGTAGGCCTTTTCGTTTTCCCTGTAGACGGCAGCACGGGACAGACAGACAGACAGACGGACGGACGGACGGACAGCATCGATACATGATGAGGCCTCCTTCTAGGAAGGATGGCTCCATAAAAACTGCTTAAGATAACTGAATCAAAGAGTAGACAGCAGGCATCTAAAAGTCAGAAGTGCTTTGATAACAACTGTTGGGCCACAAGAAATCAATCAAGTGTGTAAAAAATACTGCTCTTGCATTGTGCTAAGTTGCGTTGAGATCAATAAGGAAGGACCCACGCTTCACAATAAAAAAGTTTAGCAAAATTAAACTGGTAGCTAATAGCTGAGTGGTATCCCATTTTAATATCCCGTCCAACAAAATCTCATCAAGTACAGGCAAAAACACGACCTCACGTTTCTTTCGCAAAGTTAACTACTACTGACACCAACGCCATGATTACATGTATCAATATAATCAAGCAGAGAGTGGCAATTGCCGACAATGAACATACTATTATTGAGACGACTTGAGGTGAGTGATCGTGAACTCAGAGTGCGTTCAAATGATGGCGCAGCCCGCTCGTGAGTCGACGACCAGATGCGGGATTGGTAGAACGTACGACCAGCGAACTGTGACCGAGTCGAACCAAAGCGAGATATGAACGACTGATCGAACAGCATTACTGGCTCCTTGAAGCTATAGGACAGACACACGCCCAGCCCAGCAACTTAAAATACAGCAATAACTGCAAACAGTTGAATATGAATTGTCTGATAAATGTAAGCGTACAATTTTAAAATGCTGAAATGAGAAGACGACAGATGATACAATTTCACTTAAACTATAAAAATTTACGGAGACTCGTACAAGACCACAACTTTCTCCCTCTTTATGCCTCAGCTTGACGTAACAGTTCGCCTTAAATACACCATGTAATCATTAAGCACTTCAGCAGCTGTGTCTATCTATGAACGTAGATATCAGCTGATGTACCGATAGTCGAATATTAAACTGCAGCACAGCAGGCAAATGGCAGCAGACTGTCTGATAGGTTTACTAGTCAACATATACACTGCATCACACACTGTTACATCAAATTATCCCATCAGAGTAACCAATAAACAAACTGAGTCTGGAGTAAGTTACCTTTTGGGTCGACAGTCATAAAGTTAACAATTACAAAGACAGCGAAAAGACAAAAATGTTTATTACCGGAAGAACGAGTGATGTTCAAGCGCCAGACGCCAGAAGCGTTTGGCCAGAGCATGACTTGACATCTTGAACCCAATTACATTCTGAAAGCGTTCAAACTACAGAGCAAAAACATACTGCATTGTGACAAACAGCAGACAGACAAGAAATTTGAGCTAAAGCTCACGAGATGCGCAAAAGCCTATAGCAGTCCCGGTTCAGTAGTTTAGCTGAAAATTGGGGTGTTCACGCTAAGTTAATATACAAATACCAAATTCTCTATCCGGATCGCATAACGATAGTTCCGTGGCGCCACCTTCTGAATGATACAGACTTGTGTCGCAGCTTGAAATCGCCCAAAAAATCCATAAAAACCCCTATTTTGGCGTTCAAGGTTATTCAAAGTCATAGAATTTGGCGCCAATCAAGAGCCAGCGTATGACTTCCTATTAGTGATTGATAGTAACCTAGGCCCTATCGCGCACCGTTACTGAGCTACAGTGACTTATTGGCCAAAAATAGCAAATTTTGCCCATCCCCCTCTCATTTAGCGCCCTCGTTTGGGGTGACCCCCTTCAAATTTATGGAAAAGCTTTACAGTTCCTGAAACTAGAGTCTTCCAGGCAGCCGACTGCGAAGATTTAGTGATCCTATCTTGCACTGTTTTTGACTGATCCACCCGTGTGACAGACGGACAGACAGAATTGCGATGGCTAAGACACGCTGAAAGCATTAGTTGCTTTCGTGCATAAAAACCAAAGTAAGATTTGCTAACATCGCAACTCAGAATAAACGTGCAGTCTTCACAAACATAAGCAGAATTCCTCACTCCATTCAAGCACGATTGCTGAAACATGTCACACGTTTGTTTATCACACACATGTCCCATACAGAACACACCATCAATACAAGCAGTACATTTCAACACGATCTAAGAGCTTATTATGCATCATTACACTCGCACAGTACACCCCAAAACGAGTGACCAAATGTGAAATAACACTAAATTGCATTTCATACGTCACATAGTGTAAAAAAATCTGACATCAGATTTGCACATCTCGGCTTGCGGCAGAGCAATGTGAATGTCGAGGCGACAGAGTGACACAAACACCACTCACCGCTCCCGGTCTGATCTTCACGTAGAACACGTTGCCTTTGTAGCTCATCTTCGTTATCTTCGGCCACGGAAATCGGTTCACGTGCAGCGTGTCGTGGTAAACGTGAATCCCGTCGGAACAAACACCAACACGGATGTCAACCAGATCGGCATCCTATCAAACGGAGCACTGAACATTCTTTTCAAAAAATATCTTGCAACAAATTGCACTATGGCAAACAAGATCACTGAAAGACTGTTATAAGCATGCAGGCACCATTCCAATTACTGCCACAAATCTTTGGTCTTGCTTGAAATTTATAACACTGTTCATGTATATATGTGTTAAGCATCCTTTATTTGAGGATAGCTCATACTCATCAATGCAATACTCTACATTCATCAATGTACTACATTTACAGGGTGGTCCAAAAAAATGTCCCAACTGGTTTTTTATCATTCCCATTCAGTGGCATATTACGTGGCAAATTTTCGTGGGGCTACTCCCACTACTGCCAAAGTTATAGGCATGCATTTACTAAATTTTAAGCCAATTATTAACCCCTATTTAAAAACTGTAAGGGGACCGCTGTTTTCGATGGGGATGCACTAGCAAGCCTTGGTCATTCTCTAACGTGTGTAAATAATTGGGGGCACAGCACCCCTTAGAAGCTGAAATTTGGTCTTCCGAAAGTCGATTTGGGTGAGTATAATTCCACACTGAGATCTCTGTAATTAGTGGACCAAAGTTCACCAAACTTTTTTTGCTGAATGCGAGATGAATCGCGGTCAGTGACGCATTTGTCTGATTTTGAATATTTTTATCAATTCCAGAGATATTTAGTAGTAAAGTTTAAAGTCATCCAAAAGCAGGCCAAACTTTGCATGTCTTTGGCCCCTAAAATTTTTTGGGAGAGGGCCCCCAAAATTTTGAACCGACATTATAAAACTCAGCCTAAGTCTAATCACCGGCCGATATATCTCAGAGATCTCATGTTGAAATAAATAAATAAATAAAAAAACTGCATTACAACATAAGTCCGCTCCGAAAACTATTGTTTCCGGGTGGACTAAATAGAACTTCAGCCATAGAATTAGCGTAATCATGGTAATACCTTTGCCTCCTGTAAATGAAGCCCATACATCTCGAGCTTCTTGGCATTTTCCAAGTACATTAGCTCAGCTTCAGCTGGCGTCCTTCCTCTAGTATCAACCAATAACACACAAATACACCGTATTACGCTTTATCTGAATACATAGTGCAATGAAATAAAATAGTAATTACATGCATGGCTATGGTGTTCAACCAAACACAGGCACTGTCCAAGTTCATTTGAGCAAAAAGTTGACTAAATTTATAGCACACAAAATGTCGGCAACAGAACAGAAAAAGCCAATATTTTCCTAAGCTTTCTGATTCTGAGTTTGTCTAAAGGTCAGAATAATAAGCAACAAATAATCAAAGAGTCAACTGACGCAAGCTGAGTCTGATGCATCTCAGCTATCTTCATGAGCAGTTCGTCAGTCTGTTCCGGAGCAAATTCAATCTCTCGTAAGTAGTCGATGCCGGTGCCATGTTCCGCGACGTCGTACTCACCGAGCTCTGACTGAACAGTGCATGAGCCAAGAAGAGCACTGGCCACCTTCGACACCGGAACTCTGCATGTTCCACAACACATTGTAACATAATGACACTAGAATGGCAAACCTCCGCCAATGTTTTCCATTGTGTTCACACTGTATTTGTAATATCTGACAAATATTTGTAATATCTGACAAATGCAAAAAATCCTTCAATTCTATCCTGGATCCAGATGCTTAGCCAGATCAACTGCCAAATTTTATCGCTTCTAAGCTGAGTCAATTCCAACCTTCCCTGAAAATTGCAGGCCCAAATCTGCCAGTAATTGTTCGCAACATCCTGTTAACAGACAGATCAGAAGGTGATGGGGAAAGTAGTAAATTTAGCTTTACAAGTACATAAGCAGCAATGAAAACTGTGTATGCCAGATAGCTATAGCATTCTTAATCGTCAGTAACAAGAAGCAATCACAGAACCTGAACATCTACCCAGATTGGTGCCATGATGCCACGCTATCTTGTGAATACAAAGAGCTTACTATGACTGCTATGATCCAGACTTCCCCCCAAAACCAGTCTGACACCAAATTCTAGTCGCTTTTTCTTGGGCAATGTGCAACCTCTCCAAGAAAATACATCAAAATTTGATTTTTCGACCAATTCAGTTGTCAATAATAACTGACTTAAAAACGTAACATCTACTGCTTTGCTACAGCAGCTTATAACTAAAAGTTGCTGCCAACAACATGATCATAAAAAGATGACTCATTTGTTAAATAACTAACAAAAGAAAAACAAAAGTACCATTAAACCTTCAATGAAGTGTCTTAAATTACCAGTACTCATAAGATTTTTAAATATAATGTACAATTTTAATGTAAAAATATTACCATACATATAAGATAAGATAAGATGCTCATAAAGATAAAAAGTACAAAAAGTATCTGCTTTCTAACTCAGTAACTGCAACCACATGCCACTACACTGTGAGGCATAAAAACACACCAAAATTTATCAATCACAACTTGAAAATGGACGACCAGATTTTAATAATTTTCGGTAAGTATATTCCAGACACAACTGGCCAACAAATGACCATTTATGTTCCCGCCTTACCGAACGTCTGTTTCTGCACTACCTGAGGTAATCAAAACAAGCAAAATATTACATTTTTAATTAATGCAATATCATAATTTGATTCAAATAACGCATGTTTGGCACATTCTGTCCAAATTTCTAGCACTTTAATTAACAGTTTATCTATTTGTCCAGTTGTGCAACTGCTGACAGTAAATATTTGAAATATCAGCCATTTGTGTAAGCACAGGCAGAAAGATGCATTCTCTATGCATTGATAGCAGTGTTGATAATGTTCTGCTTCAGACTTTAACCAGTCGCTTCTTGAGTTCATTGATATTCCTGAACAGAATCTCATAAACTTGCTGCTGCATAACACTGCAAATACTGTCGAATGGACTGTGATCAGGGCTGTTAAGAGCTACATATCTGGAATAATAAAATTTACTGACCTTTTTAGTCCGCCCGAAAACGATAGCTTGCAGAGCGGGCTTATGTTTTAGCGCAGATGTTTTTTTTATTTTTTTTTCCGAGCGCGAGATCTCCGAGATGCATGGGCCAACCGGCTTGAAATTTTGCACGACGGTCAGTACTAGGCCAAATTTTATAATGTCGGTCCAAAATTTTGGGGGGCACACCCCAAAAAAATTTCAGGGGCCAAAAACATGCAAAATTTGGCCCGATTTCGGACGACTTCGAAGTTCGGCGGCAAATATCTCCGAAACGGATGAATATATTCAAAATCGGATTTTTATTCCGTCTACCGCGATTCCTCCTGCATTAGGCGAAGCAAGTCCAGTGAAGTTTGGTTCAGTGACCTTGGAGATCTCGATGTGAAATCGTACCCACTGAAAGTGCATTTTTTGGAAGAACATATATCGGCCCCCAGGGGGTGCTGCGCCCCCAAATTTTTACACGCGCTAGAGAACGACCAAGTCTTACTAGCGCACCCCGCATCGGGGACGGCAGCCCCCCTTACAACTTTTTTCAAAGGGGGTCAAAAATTGGCTTAAAATGTAATAAATTAGCGCTTATAACTTCGGAGTTAGGGGGGTGTAGCCCAATGAAACTTTGGCACTTGACGTGTCCCTAGGTTTGGGTGTTAACGCAAGTACAAATTTTGGGAGCACCGCCCCCCTTAAAATTTGGGAGGGCAAAAAACGTTCAAAAATTGGTGCGGTTTACGACAACTTTCGAGTTCGAGCGCAAATATCTCTGGAACCGATGAAGATAACAACATAATCTAAACGGCGTTGACGAGAGCGATCCTATCTGCGTTGAACAAAAAAAATTTTTGTGAAATTCCGTCCACTACGAACCAAGTTATAAGCGCTAATGTTGACCTACCCTAAGTCGACAATGCGCGTTCGGCGTATGCCAATGCATTTGAGTTCGGGCGACGTGACTTTAATGCCGGGGAAATTCTCCCCCCCTTTGCCCCCTTCCCTAATTTCCCCCAATCGGACTTAGGGCGCCGGGCAGACTCACGTTGGGCTTTGCCCCAAATATCTAGTTCTTTCTTTTTTTAACCCATGTTGCATTTGTTCTATTTCCCCAGGTAATGCAGCAACAATCATTAGGCGAGCTAAAAATCTGAACGACCATTTGATGGCTAGTTACGTCAGAAATGTTTGTGCCAAAAACCAAGTCACTATCAATAATATCACGGATGGTTTTTGGCATTTTTTTTCATTTCAATGCTGATTTCATGTGTTTTGATTTCCCCAAGTAGTTCAGAAGCATACGCTGGCTGAGATGGAAACATGAATAATCATTTGATGACAAGTTGTATCAGGATTAGTTGTACCAAAAATTATTAAAATGGGATAATCTGTTTTCAAGTTATGATCGACAAATTTTGGTGTGTTTTTTATGCCTCACAGTGCATAAGGTGTCTGTGCACTGTACAGTTAACATTTATTTATGCTTTTCACTTCCCAGTCCAAAAATGAAAGTTTCACAACTTCTAGTACTTTTACTAATGAAGACAAAAGTGACAAATAAATTCACCCTTCTCATCAATATTGCAAACAAAACAATGTGACAGAATGCACAGAAATACTGCACCTTCCAGAGTGAATGTCATCTCTCAGCTGTAGCACAAGCTGATACCTGTATGCAAACAAAATTGACACAACCATCATGTGCTCAATAGCCATTACAGCCATTTGACTAACTGATTGATAGCCTGATGACAAAAGTTATGAAACACTGAATCAAAAAGTCGCAAATGCATATGCCCCATAATGGAAAAAATTAAGATAGCTATATGGGACAAAAAAACATTCAGCTAAAAAGTCAATGCACTAAACTAAAAATATCATCATGATAAACATGACAAGAAAAGCCCAGCTAACGCAAAGCGGAATGCGTAACAGCGATGCATGTGAAAATGCCCGGTGCGAATGAAATCTAAGTTCACAACAATGTTTCATTTAGACTCGACGCCGGATGACGCCTAGCGCCATATCCAATGCATAAATTTCAATATTGGCTGACATTGGATATGATGTATTTACATACGCCAGATGGTGCCACCGTCTCGCATGGATGCTGCCATTTAAGAGGCCAAATGCGAGTATTTTGCAGATGGTATTCAAGTTTCACGTCCCCATACAAAAAATTCCTCGAATGCAAGGGGACGAAATTTGAACAAGTGAAAACTATGTTGAATGCTAAAAATTTTATATGCAAGCTGTCCCAGTCTATCTCTAGTGATTTCGGCGAATTCGCTATTATCGCCGAAAAATCCAGACCCCTATTTTTGCGTTCAAGGTCATCCAAGGTCATTGAATTCGATGGCAATCGAGAGACAGTGTATGACTTCCTATTAGTGATTAATAGTAACCTAGGCCCTATCTCACATCGTTATTGAAATACAGCGACTTATTCACTAAAAATCACAAATTTTTCCCACCCCCTCTCATTTAGTGCTTTTGTTCAGGGTGACCCCCTTCAAATTTATGGAAAAGCTTTACGGTTCCTGAAACTAGGGTCTTCCGGGCAGCCAAAGGTGAAAATTTGGTAATCCTAGCTTGCACCATTTTTGACTGATCCACCCATGCGACAGACGGACGGACACAGAGAATTGTGATGGCTAAGATTCGCTATAGCAATACCTGCTGTTGCACGTAAAAACCAGTGGACAAAATTGTTACTAGTGATTCAAATGATTTGAGACTATACAAATACACTTTTAGAAAAATAGAAGCCTGAGATCAAAAAACTAGAAATTTGGGGCAAAGCCCAACGTGAGTCCACCTGGCGCACTAAGTCCGATTGGGGGAAAATAAGGGGCAGGTAAAATTTCCCCGGCATCAAAGTCACGTGGCCCGAACTCAAATGCATTGGCATATGCCGAACGCGCATTGTCGACTTAGGGTAGGTCAACATGAGCGCTTATAACTTTGTTC
>Ga0056128_1004459_pt1 | contig 17502 bp, 16 predicted proteins | sample WorMetLIZISLAND2_FD_71113 | JGI IMG/M metagenome (GOLD analysis project Ga0056128, IMG submission 71113) | Marine gutless worms symbiont microbial communities from Max Planck institute for Marine Microbiology, Germany - Olavius geniculatus... ... | reverse complement strand
TTTTTGCCGTTTTACATCAGCGCTTATACAACGTTAAATGAATTGCTTGCAGTTTTTATATATATAATATTTGCGGTTTTATTAAAGTTTGAAAGGTCACTGAACAGTTACTTTGTACACAACAACAACGACTGCTACTACTACCTCCAGCATCTTGCATTTTGTTATTTGTTTAATATAATGGCAAGCCTGTATGTGGGACAGCGAATTTAGTTTACATACCAAATTTCATGCATATGGGTGAAAAAGCAGTTATAAGTGATGAACTGCATTTAAAATGGTGACCACCGCCATCTTGAATCTACTACTTTTCTTGATTCTGGTCACATGATTTATTTCCAGTAGCAACTAACCACATTCCTGCAAAATTTTATGAACCTTTTTCAGTCGGCAACTGATTTGTTATGCTTTGTGTTATGCTTTGTGTTAAAATACAAAATATTGGCCGTTGAAATGTTAAATTTTATTTTTGTTCGATTTTATGGCATATCTACATGTAGAACATCAAACATAGCTCGCATATGAAATTTTGTGCAAGTACGTGCAATAGCAACTAAGTTATGAGTGATAAACTGAATTCAAAATGGCGGCCGCCGCCATCTTGAATTTATTATTTTTTGTCGATTTTCATCACACGATCTACTTCTAGTAGCAGCCGACAACATTACTGCAAAATTTCATTAATCTATGTCAATCGGCGGCTGAGTTATTGCTATTGTGCAAAAATCCAAGATGGCGGCCGCCGCCATCTTGGATTTTATTTTTGTTCAATATTTTGGCATGCTTGTATGTAGGACCTTAAAATTAATACACATGCCAAATTTCGTGCAATTATGTGCAATAATAAACGAGTTATGAGTAATAAATGAAGTTCAAAATGGCAGCCGCCGCCATCTTCAGTTTATTATTTTTGTTTATTTTGGTCAAATGTTCCATTTCCGGTAGCAGCTGTTACATTGCTGCAAAATTTTATTAATCTACGTCAATCGGCGGCCGAGTTATTGCTGTTTGTGCAAAAATCCAAGATGGCGGCCGCCGCCATTATTAATTATATTTTTGTAATGCTGGACCACCCCAAAGTTCATTTGCGCACCTGAAATTTCCTTTTAAATTTTGTGTTGATCGAGTGCGTACTTCTCGAGATATCGCGATTCGAAAATTTTACAAATTTGGCTTAAAATGCCTATTCAGCCCCCTCCCCAAATCATGTTTTTGGGGAGTTTTGACCCCCAAACATTTTTTTTATCATCGAGACCCCCAAAAGGACCTACCTTAGGCGGAAACACGCATTCTGAGCCATAAACAATCGTGATCGGTCTTCTGGTGTGACCTGTAGGCGTGAGCAAGTATACAAAAAAGGGATAGAACACAAAAAGTAATGGAAAATGCCCTCCTTACGCAGACCTTCTTCCCGTCGTCCCACATCAACCAAATTTTGCATGCGGGGGTCGTTTCCCGGATATCTTTCTCGGTTTCAAGTTTCGTTAAGATCGGTTAAAATGTGGGAGCTGTGGGGGGTCGAAATTTTGGCCTTTCCATTGACTTGGCACATCGCTTATACAACAGCTTGTTGCTATCGCACAAGCCGTGATGAACAACTGTCTGCGGACTGGTAAGCCATCCAGCTATATGACCAACACCAGACTTAACTCAGCTGTTCATCTCTCCGGAATAGGTAAATCGAGCAGTTCTGTCTGTCTGGCGTTAAGGTGGGACGCGTTTATCAGCGTCGGGTGGCAGGTAACACTGTGCGATCCCATATGGCAGGTGATGCTCCGTTGCTTTGAGATAGGTTTCCCATAGAGCTATACACAGCCTCTAATTTTTTTTTATATCTTTTTTTGTTTTAGGTGTTTCCGGACCGCCTGGTGTGATAGGCATGCCCGGTCCAAAAGGTAGTGATGGGCCGAGAGGCGACACGGGTGCACCAGGCCTTGCCGGCAGTACGGGTGACACCGGGCCACTGGGAGAGCGCGGTGCAACTGGTGCTGCCGGAGCAACGGGCAACACTGGCCCCGAGGGTGATGTAGGGCCGAGTGGTCGAACAGGTGCGGTCGGGGCTACGGGTACGGTAGGTGCAACCGGGGCGTCTGGACCGCAAGGGACCGACGGGTCGCCTGGTGCTCCGGGGCCGCAGGGTGAGATGGGACAAACCGGACCAGCGGGACCGGCAGGAAGCAGAGGTCTTCCAGGTCTGGTTGGCATCGAGGGGTTTCAAGGGCCGCCTGGAGCGACCGGAAGTAGCGGCGCAACTGGTAGCCCAGGTGAGAGAGGTGATACAGGTGATGTGGGCGTTACCGGGCCACCTGGGCCCCAGGGACCGCCGGGTGCTCGCGGCGCTACCGGTCCGGCCGGATTAGCCGGAGCTGTCGGAGATACCGGAGTGCAGGGAGTGATCGGAGTTACCGGAGTCGATGGACGGGCAGGCGCAACAGGTTAGCACAACTTTTATCATCATCGTGATCATCATTATCATCATCATCAGCAGCAGCAGCAGCAGCAGCGTTATTATTTTACGTTCATCCCATGCGTTTTTGCTTGACTATTGTTAAAGTTTTATTGCACGCGTGTGTAGGCTTCGTCCTTCGTTGCAGTTCTGAGCAGAACGGTTAGAAGTTTTAAAGCATTCGTTGCATATACTGCGTGCAGTAGCGTTATTTACGTAGCACACTGGTAGAAGCTATTTTGCGCTATGTATGCGTCATAGAAATTTGTTTTTACTTACTTACTTATTTACTTACTTACCTGTGGGCAGGAGAGTCGGGAACTCGTGGTGGTATCGGAGCGACTGGACCCAGAGGACTGACGGGAAACCCCGGACATACTGGATCTAGCGGTCCCCAAGGCGGCATCGGCGCCCCGGGTCGGAACGGCGCTATCGGCGAGAGAGGACCTAGCGGTGAGGCCGGGCCGACCGGACCTCAAGGTGATCCAGGACTCGCGGGGCTCATTGGTGCAACCGGAGCCACGGGGGCGCCGGGGAATACCGGGGACACTGGAACTTTTGGTGAGCCAGGTGTTTTGGGGATGACTGGACCCTCTGGTGGGACTGGCCCGGCGGGCTCTGTGGGTGCCTCCGGTGCCCCGGGACAACAAGGTGCCACTGGTGGAACTGGTGATGGCGGACCTTCCGGACCCTCAGGGGCCATCGGTCTCCCAGGGGGCACAGGGCAGCCGGGTGGTGTAGGGGCCATGGGGCCGATGGGCCCCGTTGGGCCGAGTGGTTCGCCAGGCCCCGAGGGTGATACGGGACTGCCAGGCGCTGGAGGTGCACCGGGAACTGGAGGCATGGTCGGCTTTGCTGGTACGTACGCAGTACTTCACTCGTTCTCTTTCTCAAATCAATACAAATCTTCGTGTCAGTAATCTCTTTCGTACAAACGGACAATATTTTGTCACAAACTTGTAATAATGTGTCTCGTAATGAATAGTTATTTTGTCGCATAGTTTTTATACATCAGTTTATCCATATTCGGTGTGGCATATTTTGTCACATAGAGCTACAGTGAATGTACGATTTTTATGCCAAGTTACTGTTTTGTCTACGCCCAGTAAATAAATGCGTTTTATTGTAGCCAAGCGACGAATATTTAGGATTTTGTTTCCGATTAGTGAGTCGGAAGGAAGACTTGAATCGTCTGAGCGTGCTAAATGATGGATAGCTCAGTTTATTCCACAAAAGAAATACGTGTACTTTCTGGTTTTTACAACGGATCGAGCAACGAACAGTTTTGCAAAGATGTCGAAGTATAATTTAAACCGGATTGAATGTGAAAAAAATCATTCATGTTCCAACAATTTTGTCCAAAACAGCTTTGCAACACAATGTGGTGTCGTGGCAAGAGCAGGGGAAATAGTGCTAGAAAATTGTCGGAAAATCTTCTTCTTGTCGGAAAATTTTTGTCAAGAAATGCAAAATTTGAAGCTGACAGCTTCAAACGTTGCACATTTTTTTTGCGGCAGATTTAGGATTATAATTGAAATTCTGAGCACGCATAATCTCATCTGTTGGAAATTTTTAGCTGTCTGTGGGAAAATTGCCACTTCCTGCCTCGCCTAGTTCTTTAACCCAAAATGGCGACGCTGGCAACACGCACAAAGCGGTCCTTGTGATGCGTGTTGAGCTAGAACGTGGCTTTGCTCTGTGCAGGGTCGGTTGGAGAGACAGGAATGCCAGGACAGGCAGGTGAAGCCGGAATGACCGGACCCCCAGGACCCATTGGACCCGCCGGTGAGTTTGGCTCGCCTGGAAATCCTGGAGTGATGGGGGTACAGGGAGAAACTGGCGCTCCAGGCCCGGCCGGTTTCACAGGAGCCGCAGGCGTCGCTGGAGAAATCGGTCCACCCGGACCGCGTGGAACAATGGGTAAGTTTCGTGCATGGAATGCCCAAAATCAACGAGTGCATTTCATTTCCGATGTTTTTGTGTTTTGTGCTACTTTTAACGTAATAAAGGAGAAAGAAGAAGACGATGATCAATGGTAACGAAAAAGAAATATCTGGGTCAGACAATCAGCACAGCTTTTGGCGCCGATAGAGAAGCTGTTTTTATTCTGGCGACGATGCAACGTTTTAACTCTGCACTATTTAATTTTCATCGAATGCTCGAACCAAAATCAGCAGCATATGTGGCGTTTATTTATAAGCCTTTGGATATTTGGTGCTGACGGTATACAAATAATAATATGCTATTAATATCGACAACAATACTTGTGTTGTGAATGCTATCGTAGTTATAATTTAAAAGACAGATTACATACCGGATGGTCCAAAAAACGGACCCCTTGATTTCATTTTGGGATAACTTTCACAGATGTAATTGGCAGCTTCCTGACCGCATGTCACATGTCACTGATTGTAATTTTATAGTTTGAATGCAGTTTTGTGATATAATAGTTATTGACTGTATCGTTATATCTTGTTTTATACATTGTACAATTACAGTCTGACAGTCATTGTGTCATTAAAGAAACTTGATTTTTGGTTTGACTGACAGGGCCAGCTGGTGACAGTGGTTCACCAGGGTTGGGAGGTAGCGAAGGCGGCATGGGGGACACCGGTAGTACGGGATTGGCAGGACTGCAAGGTATGACGGGACCGGCTGGCGCACAGGGCTTCACCGGTCTGTCCGGACTCCAAGGCGACACCGGATCACCTGGACCAGCCGGGCCGACCGGACCTACTGGTGATACCGGACAGCCCGGATCATCTGGATCACCTGGGCAGCAAGGCAGTACGGGTGAGAGTGGAGCCCCTGGGCCTCAGGGCCAAGCAGGTGGACAGGGCGAGCCCGGCGCTACTGGATCACCTGGGATTAGTGTCGATGGATTAACGGGATTCACCGGAGCGACTGGTGCGACTGGAGCCAGCGGATTACCTGGTGCTACCGGATTTCCAGGTAACAACAGTGTACGGTTTTATTATAATACATTCGTTTTTGTTTAACATAGTTAAAAGTTTACAGTAAAAATTAGCCAAAAACTAAAGCAAAATAGCCCAAAACACGTCGTTAACGCTAGCAGCGTGCAGCGTCATAATATAAAGCTGATTGTTGTTACCGTCACAGTACAATAGTTCCTTACCCATACAGATTAACTCTCCTAACTTCACTTTTAAGGCTAGATGCTAACACGACGTCGTTGGTAACGCGACATATATTTTTTCTGTTTCAATTAATGCTGATGACACACAGTCCAAAAACCGGCGCCGAAATCGGCTTCGAAAAATTGGCTCTGGAACGGATCTGGAACGAATAATCGGTGTCAAAATCAGCGCCGACTTTGGCGCCCGTTTTTCGACTGCGTGTCTTCATAAGTTAGTTTTAAATTAAATTAATTTATACAATTATGCATTGTCAAATTGTACTGTGTTAGAATTCCAGTTGAATACTGGTGATTTATTTATTGCATCTGTGCACGTCGCTATATTATTACAATAAGTAAATAACTAAGCAAACAAACAAGTAAGTAAGTAAATAGATGAATATTCTGCTGTTGCGTGCTAAGTAATCGCCGTGCTTGTTTCTGTGCGTTCGTGTACAGGTCAGGCGGGGTCAGTTGGAGCTGTCGGACTGGCAGGTCCCGCAGGCTCTCAGGGTATGACAGGAGCTAGAGGACCGCAAGGTGAGAGGGGCAGGCCTGGAACCAGTGGAGATACGGGCGGTCAGGGTTACACCGGTCCAACCGGCAGCATGGGACCTATCGGTATGTAATTACTATGCATCAGCTTAAGACATTCGTAATGTACGACGCAAATTGCAAAATGTATTGTGTTTTATTTTAATGTAGCTTAGCCATGTCACAAATATTTGAAAAAAGGTTTGATTTTAACAGGATTCTTTGCCAATGTTAAATGTAAAATAGAACGCAATCGTGTCACGATTAAATCAGGCCGAATATTTTTTTGAATTAAAGCCCAATTTTCATATTATTTGCAGCCAAAAATTTTTTCGCCCGCCTTGAGTGAATAGTTTTTACAGCCGAGTGCATGTAATCCAAAGTGCGGTATTGCCGTCGTCACTTGCCTGTTTGTCTGTACGTCCGTGTGTATCCTGGCTATTGACTACTAATGTCACGCGAAATCACAGTCGTAAACATAATCACATCACACAGTGTTCGCAACGACAGCACAGCGTTTTTGTTACTGATATTTAAAACAAAAGTACATATAGGTTTATAACTAACTTTAAAAACTCGTGCTGTTTTTGTGATTGTTGCATACATTCAGCATAAGACAGTAATGTTGTAGATATTTAAAAAGTGGATCTTAATTTCTCCAAACAAAGACAGAAACAGCATACGGACAAACAGAGACAGGAGAACATACACACACTCAGGCCTAATAGCTATAGGCCTACATATTTATATTCATATTTTTGTTTTTTTTGGAATTAATTGTTTTTCTGTCTCGGTGTGATGAATAACGATTTTCAGCGTGCAGTGACGACAACGACGCTGATGTTATTTCGTCCAGGTGCTCCGGGGCCCAGTGGATTGTCTGGAGCGCAGGGCCCAGCTGGAATGCAAGGTCCAGTTGGAAACACGGGTGACCAGGGCGTCGCAGGGGCTGCAGGCCAGCCCGGTCTAGCTGGCGGAGTAGGCGCTACCGGATTCACCGGTTTTACCGGACAACAAGGCGCTACCGGCAGCACTGGATTTGCCGGCCAAGCTGGAGTTGTCGGACCTACCGGAGCTTCCGGACCAAGTGGCCCGATGGGAGCTACTGGTTTGCCTGGTGCCGCCGGTACGTTCATCCGCCAGTTTATTGTTGGCAGCAGAACAATAGGCCTACAAGCATATAATTTAGAAAATAATATATTCTTCTTAATTCAACATAATTCACCATAAAATAGCAAACAAACTTAACTGAAAAGAAAAAGAATTGAAGACTAAGCAAACGACCGTGCATTCGAATTGCTCAACATCGTCTCTGAATAAGCATGCTGGGCAGGTCCACGTGAAACGTTGATTGACAATAGGCAGTCGCAGACATATCACTCGTTTAGAGTAATTTCGTAGACATCTATTAACAGTAAAATCAAGAAACTGCAAATTAATCAATGGCGTCATTTGAGTAAATAATTGGGGGAGGGTCTTAATAATCACTGAGGGAGTCTCAGTCTACGTAACGTATTGTTTTTGCAGCAGTAACACTATTTCAAAGGTACACTTTATGAGAAAAAAATTAAAGTCATAAATTTTTGGGGGATCGGTAGATCTCTCTACCCCCTCTGTAAATGATACCCTGAAATAATTCGTTAAGCTGCAATACTGAGAACGCTTATAACTCACAGCAGACTCGTCGAGAGGGGGAAGGTAGGATGGGGGTAAGTTACTCCGGGCCTCGCGATGTTTGAGGGGCCCCACCGTCACTCAAAAACATAAAGTACACTAGAGTGCGCCATGTTAAACAAATAAATTTAAAATGTTTCCCCCAGAGGGGCCCCGAGATAATGTTTCGCCGGGCCTTGCTGTGGCTCTCGACGAGTCTGATTCACAGCGGCGTCGTCTGACAGTACTGTTAAAAGGTGACAAATAGGGTGTTTACACGATCCAGCAAACGTCCAGCAAACTTCCAGCAAATGTACTCATAATACACGTAAATTGCTGGACGTTTGCTGGATCGTGTAAACACCCCAAAAGCGAAAGAGCCGATCGTTCAACGGTTTAGAATTCACGCATTGGTATACGAGAAAACGAACCGTATGCACAAAATTTTAAACGAATATTTTATATTTTCACCTTGAAAGTAAAAGCTGCTTGTTAAATTTTTGCAAAAATTTGTTGCACTTAATTTGCCAAATAATGCAATATCGAATATGTATAATATGTAATGTATATTTTTGCAATCAGTCATTAAACATCAACAGTATCAGTTCACTTCAGTTTAGATGTTTTTTTGCTCATTTCGTCGCTTTTTTTACTTTGTCTTTGCTTCTGTTCTTTGTTTTTTTGGTCTACGTTTTTTTTTCATTTTCGGGTTAGTGGCCCGTAGGGCGCATGCAGGTGAACGGGTAAGACTAGTAATGAGTTACTGCCAGCTGCTTCTGCTTCTTGCGTGCTCTGCCCTAAGGCAGGTTTCACTGACGATGGCGCCATCCGACCCGGCTCTGTGCTCCTCTCTTCATCTCCTTGTAACTGATCTTCTTGTCCTCTTGGAGTCTTGCTCCATAAGTAGATCCAGCATCTTCCTTCTTGGTTTTCCTCTTGGCCGTTTTCCTTTCATCTTCTTTTATAGTACAGTCTTCAGAAAACAGTCATGTCTTTGTCTTAAGATATGTCCTATCTAGTTTGCTTTGCATGCTTGATGACGTGGACCAGAGAACGTTGTTCTTGCACCAGACTCAAGAATTCTTTATTTGACACATGTGCTGTTCAGCTGATCTTTTTCATCTTGTGCCAGATCCACATCTCAAAAGCTTGTATACGTTTGATGTGTTCTTTTCTAAGTGTCCACGTTTCTGAGCTACACTCCACCTTCACCTTCCGTTTTAAGTCTTTTGAGATGTTCCCTCGTAGTAATTCCCTTCTTCTCACGAAAGCTGCCTCTGCCACTGCAATTCTTTCTTTGATCTCTTTTATCACAACGAGAATTTTCGGTAAGTAAACTTCCCAAGTAGCAGAATTCATGAACCTGTCTAGTTCAGTGATTCAAAGCCAGATTAATACTTACCTTGGTTGACCTTTGGTAAACATCATTACCTTTGTCTTTTTCAGGTTTATACGCATTCTATATTCTTCAGATATCCTCTCTAATGCTTTCATCATTCGTTGTAAATCTTTTTCGGAACTGGCCGTTATTGCTTGGTCATCGGCAAAGCGTATAGCCTGTACTAGCCTTACACCTGTTGCTACTCCATGATGCTCCATCTGTTACCTTGTCAAGAGTTTCATTCAATACTTTTTGGATATAGATGTTGAATAAGAGAGGAGATAGCGGACATCCCTGTCTTGTTCCTCTACCAATGATGCCTGGCTGAAAGTCAGCTGCGAGCTGCTGCAAAATCAGTAATTGTTGTGCCACTTTAATGTGAAATTTAATACCATATAATTATTTTAACGTGTTGGGTGCAGGAATGCCTGGGGTTAAAGGCGCAGTAGGACAGCAAGGTGCTACCGGATCACGTGGAGCGACTGGAGGCGTCGGATTGTCCGGTGTCATTGGAGCATTCGGCGATACCGGATTTACCGGACTCGTAGGGGCATCTGGGGATCCCGGAGACACAGGTGATCCGGGCGGTAGAGGAGATGACGGCATGATTGGTCCGACCGGACCTGTTGGCGCTTCAGGTAACTTCGCACTGTACACTATGCATTAATACAAAATGTTCTCTAAGCGGTAGCTGAGCTTTTTGTTAGTTTCTTCCGATCTCAGGCTCAGGCTTCTACGTCGTAGTCTTCACGCAACCATTTTTTTCTATTTTCAACGTTTTGCATAACCGTAGTTCTGTTTCAGTTTCTCTCATTTCATTTCTATTTGAATTTTTTCCGTTCTTTGTAGTTTATGCTTTAGATTAAACTGACAGCTTGCCTATCAGTTTTCTAGTGTGAATCGTTTATCGTATGCCTATCGTATCGTAGCGTATCATATCGTATATTAAGCACACTCGAATTCCGCTTATTTGATGCGGTATTATTATATAACAAGTACGATAAATTCACAACAAATCAATGTAGTGGAGCTTGGACGGTGACGATCTAGTTTAGTTACAAATTCTGAGAGATACGTTCAGATTTTGCTAAGCAGTAAGCTTAATAAAATTTTACTTAACTTTTGTTGTACAGTTACAGTGACCCACAAACTCATTATCTCTGAAGGGGTAACGCGCGTTAAGACGTGAAAAAGCAAGACCCTATGTTTTCTGAACAACATTAATTTAACTATTACAATTTATGTATAAAACTGTTCAGTTTATATACAGTGTAAGGGTGACATCGTGGTTGTAGATAGAAAACAGCACAAATCACAATTTAAAAATTCAAACTTTACCATTACACAGTCAGCAAAGTTTTTCTGACCCCCCCCCTTCTCATGTGAAGAGACGGGTGACCCGGGTCCCAAGCACTGTGAGGGGAAAAAGCCTCCTCCTGGGCCTCTTCCTGGTTACCTGTGGAGGCCTGGGGTGCTTCTGACTGCGTTCATTTGTTTGTTCGTTTGGTTATTTACTTAGTTACTTTTTGAGCCCAAAGTACTCAATTTTGGGGGGCTGAAATATTAAGCTTAAACTTAAAAATTTATGTCTGGAATGGTCACGATGTGGAGTCGAAAATTGGAAATGTGTCAGCTACAGGTAAGCCGCGTTGAAACGCTGGACAGTGACAGACAAGCGCTGGACCAAAACATTTGCTTTTCGCGGATTAGTCGGGGCTTATTTATTTACTTAACCTTTTTATGCATTTGTGATTTAGATCTAGTTTGCCGTATTGTGTGTAGGGTTACCCGGTGCTACAGGCATGAGTGGTCCAGCTGGAATGACAGGTGTCCCAGGTGAACGCGGGTCAACAGGCTCGGCTGGAGTGAGCGGAGAGCCCGGAGTCCAGGGAGATACCGGCAGTCCGGGAACCAGCGGTCCTCGTGGACCCACTGGATTCCCTGGCAGCGCCGGATACACTGGCCGGCAAGGATCTACCGGACTGCTCGGATCGGCTGGTGACACCGGACCGGCCGGATCAGCTGGAGCTGTTGGAATGACTGGACTCCCTGGAGCATTGGGTAGCACCGGGGTACGAGGCAATCTGGGAGCAACTGGCTCCCCAGGTGTCAAAGGCTTACCAGGTTAAATGAGTTAATTTCGACTATTGATCATTTTTTTTTCAGCTGCGCATTGCTTAGTTGGCACATGCATTTTTACTGAGAAGAAATCCTACAATATTACTGTAATAGCAATAATTAGATTTTTTGGCTGTGTAAGACGCAAGCCACGGTTATCTTTACTTATTTGCGGGTAGGGGTAGTTGCTGCATGCACCAACTGTATGAAATCGATTTTCAGTTTGTTTTCCCAATGTTGATGAGTTAGCTGACATTTATTAATGGATTAATTTTTTTCTGCACTGTAACTTTGTAATTTTTACTGTTTTGCATGCTATTTGATTTGTTCATTTATTATGACCGTGTTTATACAGGCGCACAGGGTTTGAAGGGCGTGGTTGGCCCTGCGGGCCCCGCAGGTGGCGTCGGTGCCGTTGGAGTTGCAGGGAACACTGGTGCCTCAGGGGCTACAGGATCGCAAGGACTCCAAGGTCCCCAAGGAGCAACAGGAACCAAAGGCGAGAGAGGAGTAATCGGTGCAAGTGGACCTACTGGAATGAAAGGTTGGAAACAGTTCTTCATGCACAGAGTGGTTCAGTAAATAGCAAGCCGCACCAATTAGTAGACATACAAGTTCATCAAAAGAGAACGTTTATTTGCTACACTTTTGACGTTTCAGCAACCACGGTTGTTTTTTTTGGCTTCAGACTGTGGCGCAGTATGACTTTTCGGCTTACTTAGTTATTTGCTTACGGCCTATTGTCTGAACGTTACTCAGTCAAGCAAGTACACTCAAATCATTGATATTGCGTTTGTTAGTTTTATGCAGTGAAATGTGCTTGAGAGTAGGAATTTGAATGGACTTGGTAGGCTGAGCGGACTTAACTGAGTAGAGATTTGAGTTGCATTTTTACAATCGGCTTTTCTTTTTCGTAATATGGTCGAACTTAAACAAGTCATAGACTCTTGACTAGTAGGCAGAGTTAAGTGCGTAAAACAAGACTTTTCTTGTACAGAACTAAATGCTTATTGAAATAAAGATGAGTGTCTTTGGCTCTTCATGGAAAGATTGCGAAACTCCTTTACCAGATATGGTGGAGTACTGCTTGCTTGCTTAATTTAAGATTCAATTACTAACTTAATTACTTAACGTATTTGCGTTGTTTGTGTGTTTGTTCACAAGGTGTTCGTGGTGAGGCGGGTGACACGGGTCCTGCCGGGTCGTTGGGCCGCAGTGGTGCTGCCGGTATGACGGGTCCCCCCGGTGATACGGGCCCTGCTGGTATGATCGGTCTGGCTGGACGGACTGGCGTCGACGGTCTTCAAGGCGTCGTCGGGGACACCGGACCCTCGGGCCCCGCCGGCGCACCCGGCCCGTCTGGAACCTTCGGACTTCCCGGACCCCGGGGCCCTCCCGGATCCACCGGCCCTACCGGGCTTATCGGCGGGACGGGGGAGATCGGCGTCCCAGGGGCCAAGGGAGAGCCCGGGGATTTGGGTCCGGCCGGCTTGCCTGGACCTGACGGGGCCATTGGAACGATGGGTCCGGTGGGGGAGCCGGGAAGCACAGGTCCGACTGGAGCGAGTGGTAGTCCTGGTATAGCCGGATCACCGGGTGCTAAGGGTGATGTCGGATTTACCGGCGAGTCCGGCGCTACCGGAGTAGCCGGACCGCAGGGACAGGCTGGATCCGCCGGACCTCTTGGCGCCACGGGTGCCACCGGACCTCGCGGATTGACCGGTGATCCGGGACCGATTGGAAGCGCTGGAGTGACTGGCACGATGGGACAGACGGGGCCTAGAGGCGACCCTGGACGGATGGGACCCCGTGGGGCCGCGGGTGCTGCCGGTCTGCAGGGTGGGACGGGTGGTAGAGGTCCGGACGGACAACAGGGAGCACCTGGTGTTGATGGTACTCAGGGGCCTAAAGGTGGGCGTGGTACAGAGGGCACTGGAGGTCCGCAAGGATTACCTGGTGCTGGCGGTGTCATTGGCGCGCAGGGTGTGGCTGGCGGCATCGGCGCTACAGGTTAGGAAGTTACCATTGCATTTTACAGCATAACTGATAATAGCAGTAAAAGGTTTGCCAAAAAAGAATTTGAAATGTTAAATTTAAACAGTCAGTTACTACGCCACGAATAGTCGAGAAATGCAGATTACAATAAAAACATAACACAGATCACTGTAAAACTCAGTAATCAGCTGAATGATAAAAACAGCAAAAACACGTCCAGTAGTGCCTTTGTGTTGTATCAGGTACACCAGATCTGAAGTTACAACTCCATTTAGGTAGAGTGAGTTTTCGGCCTAGAAAGCCCTATTAACGAAAAAGCATTACCGGTACTTGTTCATCAGAGGCATTGGGCAATGATATGTTATTCACCTTTCTGATGCACGCTTTTTAAATAAAAGTTCTTCAAAATTTTTAACAAAACGTTTTTACGTGTCCAACGCTTTTTAATTACCACATGTTTGAAGGGCAAACGTGAAAATGTCGGTGATTTAGACCAATTACACCGTGGTCCAAAAACGGCACAAAGGTTATGGCACCATAATTTTGCAACCGTACATCACAGAGTCATGCGGTTTTCAGCAAAATGTTCTGAAAGACATTTTTTATATGACTAAAGTCAGTGTTTATGTACAGAAATTAAATTTTCTTTGTTTTTGCCGCTGGCAAGTGAACTATTGCAGACAGTATTACCTTCAATGTACCTTGGTCCATAAAAACATGCCACTATTATTTTTCAATAGCTTCGTGAAACGCTGGCCGATTTCAATAATTTTTGACATGCGACATTAAGAAGATACTTGATGCAAAGGTCTGTTGTTTTAACCACCTCACCTTAATGTTGTCGTTACACTACCGTGTGAAATGCACAAGTTGCACTTTGGCCATTGACAACAATGAATTCCTACAGGGTAGCGTATGCGTCGGCTCAAAAATTATTAACTGAATAGCGACAAACGCAAATGGCAATTATTATCATTTAAAAAGTTACACGTGTCACACCACATCATTTTTATTTCAGCAGGTGCTCAAAATTTTTTCCTGCAGCACGAACGCAAGCGGTAGACGTTGACACCATTTGCCAACAGCACGTTCAGTAACTGCATGACTCAAGCGCCCACTCGCTATTGATGTATTATTTCAGTTTGTCGACTTATGACAATTTTAAATTAAAGACAAAGTAACAGATTTTCAATGATTTTGTGGTGTCAGTAATTTTATGAGCTGACGCATGCACTACCCAGTATAAATTTATTGTTGTCAATGGTCAAACTATGACTTCTGCATTTCACAAGGTAGTGTAGCGACAACCTTAGGGTGAGGTGGCCAAAACTAAACTCATTTGTGTGGAGTTTCTTCTTGATGTCAAATGCTAAAAATTATTAAAATCAGCCAATGTTTCATGGAGCTATTGGAAAAATAAAAGTGGCACGTTTTTATGGACTGCGGTGTCGAGCGTAATACTGTTTTGCATAGTTCAATTGCCAGCGGCAGTAACAAAAAATATTCAACTCCTGTATTTAAACACTGACTTTAGTCACATAAAAAATTTTTTGGAACATTTTGCTAAAAACCACATGATTCTATGGCGTATGGTTGCAAAATAATTTATGGTGTCATTAATTATGTGCCGTTTTTTGGACCACCCTGTATATACCAAAATCGTTGCACGACCTATAAAATAATAGCGGATTACCTGCGTGTCTAGGTATGCCTGGTCCGGCCGGTGCTGACGGATCGCCTGGAAACACCGGACAAAGCGGACTCGCCGGACCACCCGGTGGCACTGGAATGATGGGAAGCGTCGGAGCGACTGGCGCTCCCGGCTCAGACGGCGTGAAAGGCGTCGTGGGTGTTCCAGGCGTTCAGGGCGCTACCGGATCCACTGGCGCGCCCGGCTCACCAGGCGACACCGGCGCGCCGGGAACCGCCGGCTTGCCCGGACCGACTGGACCGGCGGGATTCACCGGCAGTTTCGGACCGGCCGGGGGTGCGGGTGCGACCGGCGAGACGGGACCAGCGGGTCCTGACGGAGACTTGGGAACGACGGGCGCTAGCGGTCAGCAAGGCGGCACCGGAATAGCCGGACTTCCGGGCGCGACAGGCCAGACGGGTGGAACCGGACCCGCTGGATCTCCGGGATTTATGGGATTTACGGGAGTTGTCGGTAGCACCGGCTATACTGGAGTGAGAGGTCCGCCTGGTGCTACGGGGCCAGCTGGTCAATTAGGCTCCGTGGGTGATCCGGGTGTAATGGGCATGGTTGGGGCTACGGGGGTCAAGGGCGACGAAGGCCAGCCTGGAGTTACTGGAGAGGCAGGGCCGTCAGGTGAGGCTGGAACTGCTGGGATCAAGGGAGCCATTGGACCGATGGGTGCTAGCGGGCCGCCAGGTATGATTGGCTCGCCTGGTAGTAAAGGTGTTGCTGGTGCACAAGGAGCGACCGGGCCGGATGGAGAGGCTGGATTCACTGGATCAACTGGAGATACCGGACAGCCAGGTTAGAAGCTGATTGACGTTAGGCACTAATATTTGTGAAAATAAATAAAAGCAGTAAGTAAGTAACAGGCACATTTCGTTCAATAGCTTCTAAGTCAATGAAATTTTTGCGTCGCTTATTCTAATATATTCTGCACATATCGTGATTAAGAAACGTGTATCACACATACACACCGATTTAAAAAAATTTACGTACATAAAAATTAAAAAGAAAAGATGTTCGAAGATATTTCTTCACGTGAAACGTTGTGACAAAAATTATTTGTGGTCTACGTGTTCTGACTTACGGTGTACTCTATTAAATGCATTTTATTATATTTGAGCTTTATTGTCATTACTTGTCGCTGCATGTTAAATTGTCTCGTAGTAAATTGCTGTGACAAAAATTGGTAAAAAGTTTGCAAATTTAAGGCTATGGGATGTCTAAATTTTTTTAGCACATTTGGTTGACTTTTTCTAATTTATTGTTAAGTAGACCAGATGTTGTTGTTGTTGTTACCTTTAACGGGTTAATGGTGCTGTAGTTACATTACTGTGTAAGTGAAATTTTATCATCTGAATTATTCTTTAGCCAACCATGTACAATACTTCTTAAGCTACAGTACCCTGATTCTAATCTTCTTCACATTGGATAATGGTTAGCTTTAATCATAATTTGTGAAACACGTATAGCACATACGAAAAACAGTAAGTTACATTTTTTTGGTATAACTGCATTTGTAATAACTGCACATCACATGTTAAAGATTTGCATAACTTCAACACATATAACACTAAATTTGCAACAAGATGACTTTAAAAAAATGCTACACTTCGTACGCGTCGCTATAGGCCTACTATTTTGTGCAATATTAATGTAGTCTTTGAATAACAACGTTTAAAAAGTGACGTGTATAAAATGTGACAAATTCTGAAATTCTGTTGCTTTACTGTATATAACAAATTTACTTTTGAGTAAAAAACTTAATTCGAAAATCAGATTTGATGCGAGTGTGTAGTTGCAAAACTTGGATCATGTGGTGTGTAATTTTATGGAGTATTTTGTTTATTTTGGTGATAAAATCTGAATCGGTGTCAGTAACCGATATATAAGTAGAAGTGCAGTATAAAGACGTGAATGCATGCATGTACAACAGTAAAACATCTGCAAAATGTTTAGCACATACAGGATGGGCCAAAACGGGGCCACTTTGTTCTGCGGCTTGTGACTTTAGAAGTATTGATCAAGTCGGTACCAAATATGACAAAAAAATTTGTGATATTTTATGTATTATATTTTATGTATATCTCTTTTTATTTTACACGTAATCGCATCTAAAACACTGCAAACATATCTCATTTGGTTTGTGATGTTTTAATGTTTGCAGGACTTTTCGGCGGCGTCGGTGCGACAGGTAATACGGGCGCGTCAGGCCCGAGAGGCTCAGCCGGAGCAACTGGAGCCGACGGGGCCTCTGGTAGTCCGGGCCTGCGTGGTTCAACTGGACCGGCCGGCCAGCAGGGTGCCGCCGGATCATCTGGAAATACCGGCAGCCAAGGATCAGTCGGAGCGACGGGTTTGCCCGGTGCTACTGGGTCTTCGGGTCTAATCGGGTCTGTTGGAGTCCCGGGTACTGGCGGACCAGTCGGAGCTAGAGGGCCGCAAGGAGCAACTGGACCTACTGGAAGTCCGGGATTCGTGGGAGCAGTCGGACCTCCCGGGTTGATCGGATTACCCGGCGCGGACGGAGCACCTGGTCCTAT
>Ga0056128_1004457_pt1 | contig 17506 bp, 11 predicted proteins | sample WorMetLIZISLAND2_FD_71113 | JGI IMG/M metagenome (GOLD analysis project Ga0056128, IMG submission 71113) | Marine gutless worms symbiont microbial communities from Max Planck institute for Marine Microbiology, Germany - Olavius geniculatus... ... | reverse complement strand
AACTCGTTATTACTTTACGAAAGTTGCCATACAAAAACCGTTTGATATCGTTACAGTTGCATACATTAAAATACAGAAGATTGCGTGGTGACATGATTGAAGTTTTTAAGATTGTGAATGGTATTTATGACAAAAAAGTTGCACCTATATTACGCTTCAATAAGACTTCAGTAACTATGAGGCAACAAATTTAAATGATATAACCAAACTTTTATTCACAATTTTAGAAAATATTTTTTCTCAGTACGTATTGTGAATATCTGGAATAGCTTACCTATGGGTAGTTGATCTTCAATCTGTTGATTTATTTAAGATGCGGCTTAATAGATTTTGGGCAGAACAAGAAGTTATGTATGATTGGAAATCTGAATTAGCCGGAACCGGAGATAGATCAGAGTATGTCGAAAAAAGTGATTAGATTATTAGTATAATTTATTACATCATGATACGGATATAGAGGGACTTTTAGTGCCTGCATCCGTTTATCTCCATTACTGATTACTGAATACTGATTACTGATAATGTTTTTATACCGCGATATTGATTTGGAAAATTTTGTCTACTGTGAAAACTGTGAATCTGTGATAAGCCAAGTTAATTTAATAGTACTGCTAGTAGTAGTTTTTGATTAATATTTCTGAAACTTTTTTGGAGTCAAAAGTCGTTTCTCATCCAAATTTGTCAATGTGTGATTTTTTTTCCTGACTCCTGGAAGTTGAAACAAACTGTCAGATCGTTATCATGGCGGCGTCAGATCGTTATGGCGGCGAAATCTGTCAAGTCATTTAAGAAACGTTTGCACGAACGCGTTAACTTCAGAAATGAGCAATAAAAGCTTCTGCTTATCAAACTTACAATCTCAAACTGAAACTTGTATCGATTTGATATCGAATTCGCAAGAAATTAAAATAAGCCCAACTCTAGTTTTGTTATTATGGCAGTAGATGTGTTTTGTCGTCAGTAATTTTGATTTTTAATTTTTTACGGAATCACAGTCATCTGTGCTGCACTTACTAATTACTCTATCGTATTATTGCGTGTAAGTGCATCGTTTGATACTTGTTTTGTTTGGCGCGATTCTGTTGTAAGCTTCCACGTACAGCCTTGTATCAAATAAATTTACTGCCGATCAATTAGACCATGATCTAATGAGCATCACGCTCCCCTATATGAAGGAGGAAACGACATTGACATCATCGTTACAAAGACACATATTAGAGTCAATATTTGTCACCCCAAGTGAAAAATTATCTATCAGGATGAAATTACTAGCAAAAACAATTGCAGTTACACACAACCGACATAGAATATGTAATGATGATTTGGCAGCAGATGTCATGCTTTAAGGCCAAAATGTGTAAGGCCCCTAAGGGGGCTATAGCCAAATTGTGTTTGGGACAAAGATTGACTGTTTTATGGCTATCGGGAGGTGCCGAGTGTACAACTGAGCTTGTTACTAGTTGCTAGAGGGTGCAAGTGTGTCAAAATTTGACAAATCACCTATAGTGGCTAACTTTAGTTAACTGGCAAAAAATTCTGTCTTCAGATTTCGACTATTTTTCTACAGGATATACTACTAAGTCTTCTGTTGACGTGCAAAGTTAGTAGGAAAAAAGAATTTTGAGTTTTTGGGATAAATATGAAAATTGGGGAATTTTTTTTTTAATTGGGGGAGGTGAGAGGTCCCAAATTTCAGAATTAAGGCAGGGCCATAGGCCTAGGCTCATATGGGGTGATGCCAAAATTGGCCTTCAAAATTGCTCACAGGAGTAGATATTGAGGTCAAAAATTTGGACTTTGACCAAGATTTCTCCAAAATCGGGACGTTCCCATGCCCAAAATTTGACATTTTTGGAAAGCCCTTAGGGAGGGCTACAATTCCTAAAAATTTTGTGGGACAAAGTTTAAAAACAAAAAAATGTTTTAAAAATCACTCGGAAGCCCCATGCTAATAGTGCGAAAAAAGCACTGGGGTGCAAAACCGTTCAGATAGATTGCAAGTGAACTTGCAATATATTTCCTGGTAGGTATTCATATGAGGTGTCTGAAAGTGACATTGGTTGTTTCTGCCTCCATATGGGGTAGGGAGTTGTTATGCACATCTTGGTATAAATCCGTCGCAGGTGTCGAAAAAAATGGTCAGCTTGTCATAGCCTTTTATTTTCGGTGTGATGAGCTGTTGATGTGACGATTTCTGGTAGTCTAGTAACTTACTGTTGACACATCATAAATAATATTGACATGTTATGCTGCTGGTGTAGGTGTGAACAGAAAAACCTTGCAACCCTTCTCACATCAGAAGTCAAAATTAGGAAGTCTGTTATGCGATGTTCAGATGCATGGTATTGTTGTATATACTGGTAACCATCAGTAGAATGAAAAGACTACAGAGCACATTGTCAGCAGCTGATATGTATGAAGGGCATAGTTACATTCTGGTGTGCTCGGTGTTATTTTCCGTTCGCACGGACGGCAATGTCAGCAAATCTGATGCTATTTTCCATCCGCAATGTATGAGACTGCATGCACACATGTCTGCGTAGATAAATAACAGCAAATTTGATGCTATACTTCATTTTCATTGGTTTCCTGACAAACATATTGCCTTTAAAATGCATGCAGGTGCTTTGATGTTTAGTAAATGACGTAATTCTTAATAATTAATAATGTGCATCATAACTGCTAATTTTTGACTAATAAATGCGCTAGTGGCTTCATAGACCAATGATATGAGCCCACAGGTCCTATGGGCATGCCTGTTGTTATATACACGGACAGAAAATAGTGTTTTGCCGTTTTACTTTTTGTTTGACCATGTCGGACCTAAAATAGCATCAGATTGGTTTACTTTTCCATCTGCGCGGACGGAAAATAACATCCATTTTCTGGTGTGACAGAAAGTGTCGAGTTGCATGTGTATGATTCTAGATGACTGGCAGGTCAGAGACTGAATGAGAAATGTCGATACCAAGTGCAGAGGAGGATGCTGCGATGCCGGCCGCTGGCGTAGTGAGTTCTCATCATTCGGTTTCTCATCACGGTTCGTCTCGAGACCACGCTAGCATGTCAGCCGTGAAGGATGATGCAATAACTGCTGCTGCTGCTGCTGAAGATGATGACAACAATGATCGTGATTCACGCAGGTCTGTTTGGGCTTGGTTTAGGTCCATACTCCATAGGGTTGTCAGTTAGGGTTCGGGTTAGCGTTGTCAGTCAGTTTGGAAAATTTCAAATTCATATGTTCAGAATTTTAGAAACTTGACTGTAATGAGACACTGAACATTAATAGTGGAACCAGAAACTAGTACAAGGTGCTCATGACAGCTTTATCATGGACACAAATCATAAAAGTTCGCGAACTTTTTTGCCGACTTTCTTATTGACTTTTTTCATGCATTGCCACAGACTAAATTCCATTAACTCCCTGACTGCCACATGCTGGATATTTCCGGCGCCTGCGGTATATTGCTGGCACCATAAGCTGGAAATATCCGGCACTACGCCTATAGGATGCATTGATGCCTGGCGCTAGGAATATTTCACTCTTGGTGTACTAGTTATATTGGCTGATACTCAGCGTGTATTGGGCTACTTTTAAAAAAATTCTTGGTCACATGCTCGGCAACATTATTGTTTACATTATAGTTGTGAACAACTACTACGGCAACAACAAGTAGACTTACTTCGTTATACTACAACTGCTACTCCAGCTACTACATTGACAACAACTACTTGGTATACACTGTCTCAAAAAAAAGCATCCCAGACATTTTTGATTTTAACTTGAACAAATATTATCAGATGCTCATAATTTTTGGTGTGAATATTTCTGACACAATGCGCCACTAAATGGCCATTCAGTTTTTCACCTCACCTAGTGTCTGCTTCTGCACTACCTTGGGAAAGAAAACTAAGTGAAATATGCATTGAAATATGCACAAGCTTGAAGAAAAACATCTCCCAACATTATTGACCGTAACTTGAAGCATGATTATCAGATTTCAGTAATTTCTGGCATTCATATTTTTGACAAAACTGGCTATTAACTGACTGTTTAAGTTCCTACTTCACCCAATGTCTGCTTTTGCACTACCTGCGGAAATCAGACTAAGCAAAATACACATTGAAATGATAAAAAGCATCGATAAATTCCATCTATCCTGATCTGTGGCCCCAAGAGCCACTCAGTTACAAGATTTGACTGTCGTGCAGCAGTATGTCTACCATATGACGTTAAGGAATGTTTATGAATTCAAGAAGCGACTGGTGAAGTCTGGATTAGTCTGGAGCATAACATTATTGATACTGCTGTCAGTGAATGGAGAAATCGTCTCCGTGTTTGTGATTGCACAATCGGCCAATATTTCGATCAATTTTATTGCAGGCGGCTAAAAAACAAAACAGTTGGATAAACTGTGAGCCAAAGTGCCAAAAATGTAAACAAGTATATTAAGTAGTAATACCACTTTTTGGCAAAAATGCAATATTTTGTTGGTTTTGATTTCTCCAGGTATTGCAGAAAAAACGATGGGTGAGGTGGGAAACTACATAATGATCTGATGGTCAGTTGTCTCAGGACTACTTTTACCAAAAATTATTGAAATCCGATAATCCTTCTTAAAGTTACAATCGAATATGTTTGGGATGTTTTTTTGAGACAGTGTATATCAGAAATATAGAAATAATGGCATTTTAGGTACCATATTAAGGTTGTGTGCAGTCAGACAGTGAATTATTACAGGAGCGAAATGAACGTGTGTAGGATTGCTGCTGATCGGCTGCCACAGATGTGTCTTCTGGATCGGTTGCGTTTTCAACCAACTGACGACGACTTTGAGTCTGAGAAGCATGCTATTTATAGGTACTAACTGGTACATTTACAGGCATCTGCACTATGTAAAGCTTGGAGCAAGAGCTTTATCATAAGAGAATTGAGTGGCAAGTGGCAAGTTTTTCTGACCTTTGAGGGGGGAATTAGGTATAATTTAGAACCAAAATTTTTCTTTAGTTTGTTATAGCCCAAATTCCATTACGCCGACTTTCACCGAAACTTCTCTGCAGGGAAAGTCGTGGACACAAATCACGAAAGTCGCGTACACAAACCATCTCAACATGTCGAGATGTTTGCGACAAAGTCCGTGACAAGTCTGCAACAAACCAGTTTGTGTTGCTCTAATGGAATTTAGCCCATTACAGTGCACACTGCACAGGGAAAGTCGGCAACAAAGTCTGGGACAAGTTCGCAACAAAGTTACGGACTTGTTGCGGACACAAATCGTGAAAGTCGGCGACATGATTCATGACGCAGACTTTCATGATTTTTGTTCGCGACTCTGTTGCGAACTTGTCCTGGACTTTGTCGCAAAGTCGGCGTAATGGAATTTGGGCTTATCGGAGCATTTTTCAGACTCAGGATGTCCAGAACTCAATGGTGGCTGCATTATTTCCCAGCCTACGTAACTGTGTTCAGGAGAAGGCCCTGGGAAAGACACAGGAAGTGATAGTAGTACTAATAGTGCCAGTAGTAGTAACTGCGCTGTGAGTTGGAAAATTTCTGGAAATTTGCATCAAAATTTTCTGGGAGATTTTTTAGGGAAAAAACAGTAAATCTCCATAAAAATTCTGACAGAATTTTTTAAACGTTGTCCAGGAGAAGAAAACCATAAAAGAATTTCTCAGTCTTCTTATGCGTGAGAGCTAGCATAGCGCGTATTATTAGCTATGGTAATTATGTCCTGGTGTCACGTCCCAGTACAGATCCAAGACCAGGTGAGATAGAAACCTCGGGTTTTCACCATATGATAGCTTAGGATCTCTAATATTTTGTGACAAAATTTAATGCTGCTGGGTTTAGGGGGTCCCCACGAACAAGGAGGCCTAAAAGGGTCACTTACTTTAAAAGGACGTTATTTTGCCGCTATTTGCTTGTCTGCCATGAAAATGGTTGCAGATAGGCGCAGACATCCTGCTTATCATAACAAGCACTGTTGGTGAGTTTCTTAGGAAAGTCAAGATTGATGACCTTGAATGAGCTTGAACCCTCAAAATAAGGAGTTTTAGTGAATTTTTCGTGATTTTGGGCTGTGGCGCACATTTTAACAGTGAATTGTGCCGAAATGGCACAAGATAGACCAAGACAACCTGTATATGAAATTTTTAGCATTGAATGTAGATTTTAGCGGTCTAGGTCTCAATTTTCTGTGTTTAATGAGGCTGGCGCATGTGGGTGTCAGTCATGGGTACCCCCTTAAAAAGTGGTGTTTTTTGCGTTATTCGCTTGTCTAGCATGAAAACGCTTGCAGATAGGCACAGACTTGTGGCTTATCATAACAAGCACTGGTAACATGCTTTTTTAGTGGTATCAACATCAGTGACCTTGAATGACCTTCAACTTCAAAATAGGGGGTTTTAGTGAATTTTTGAGATTTTTGGCTGCAGAGTAGTGAATTGAGACAAAATGGATGGACATAGACGAAAATTACCTGCAAACAGGAATTGCTATGGGCTCTTGCGGTGACCAGTCAAAAACGCGTAAGTCAAAATCGCGGACACAAATGCGCGTTGACAAAAACGCGCGACAATACTGCGTACAAAATACCGCACAAGACAATTGCGCGTCGAATTCAATAATACCGAATTCCACCAGACCTTCAAGCAGTGACGCAAGTCATGCGAGTTGCTGTTCAGTATTGTCTTGCTCCTTCTGCAGGTGTTGCAGAAGTCTGTAGAAGCTGGGGTGGTGGCATGACACAGCTGATTGGAAGGCATGGTGCCACCCCTCTACCGAGTTGTTAGTCCTTGGAAGACCATCAGTGACTCTTGATCGCATGTTCCAAAATTCGACTGCAAAGGTTGGTGCTGATCTACGGTTACGACGCAAGCGTCCGATATATGTGTCTTCCCAGTAATTGTAAATCGGTTCAAGTTCATCTGGACGGTTGTCATTCAGTTCGTCAAAGCTGGCAGGAATATCTTCTGTTGGAATGAAACTAAAAGCCAACAACATTTTCGTGAACATTCTGATGGCTTCATTTTCCCAGTAGTCTGTCACCAAGCCTTCACTCTGAATTTTCCACCACAGACTCTGTCCCAAGTGGAAAAGGTGTGTCAATCTGCGGTTAAAAACTGACTCAGGTAAAACTTGTTATAAACACAGCCGGCAGTAGTTGTAATTAGAGTTGGGTTGACAATATTTTGGTAATTGATCAGCGTTTCTATACCGTGCCATTTTGACTCCGCGGCATTGTCGCGCTCATTTGTCCGTGCGCTCTTATGTACGCCTAATTGACTACGCGATTATGACTTACGCGCTATTGTCGCGGAACTGCTCTCGCACGTCTCATGAGCATTAATATTTGTGAATGTTGTTATTCCAGAAGAGTCACTGGCAGTAATGGTGATAGATAGCTGTGACTGTTGTTGTTACAGGCACTCGTTGTTCCCACTGTTAGCGCTGTTGTTTGAGCGCTGCGAGCAGGCGACCCATGCCCCTGACACTGCCGCCCTGTCCAGTCTCAAGGCTGACATTCAGCTGTTTGTTCAGCACCAACAACGTGACGGTGGAAAATTCTCCTGCGACGACCCTGAAGTTGACAGCCTTGTGAGTATGCTTGTTGTACTTTGTATACTTAGTATTTGTAGTAGTATCTGTAGTAGTTCATCACAGTGTGTGTGAATAAAGCTAAAGGTAAAGTCCAGTATTTGCTATAGCGCTTCTTACATGAAATGGACTCCTGACCAGAAATGCTGTAACAGTCTCGGATGTGGCAGCTGATTGGCATGAGCTAATGATACCTCAGTGCACTATGCGGCCATCCATTGCCCAAGTAAGCGAACAATTGGATCTGTTGTTTACAGCAAGCAGAGATACCACCGCCTCAATTACCCACATTAGGTCTTCACCTCATAGCTCGTAAACTACTACTCATTTTCCATCCCATGGAGGGTAGGAGGCTGAGTTGGCCCGAGCATGCAGTAGGTTAGCAACTTGCTCAAATTGTTTGGAAATGACCGGCACTGAGAATTGAACCGAAACCTGAAAGTTACGAGTCGACACTAACCACTAGACACTTGCACTTATGTGGGCAGGCATAGGTGTGAACGACTCGTCCAGAGTTGTTATTTGGTAGTACACCAGCCAGGAGTTGAACTGAGTTCAACACTCTAACCGCTGAGCCACTAATCCTTGTCAGTACTGCCTGCTTGCTTGTTGTAGTTGTATACTTAGTATTTGTAGTAGCATTTTTAGAACAACTCTCAGGGTATGACAGTAGTCTCTTTGGATGGCCAGTCCCTCCGGCCTTCCTAAAGGCTATTGCCAGGTCTGGTCAGTTAAAATGGCCAGGAGTGCTGTAAATCATCAGGGAAATGTCAGGGAATTTCCTAGTGTCTGGAGAGTGGTCATTCTGATTTATTTGTTCCAGTTGCTGCCACCATCACTGCCTTGACTGCTGTAGTGAATATTGCAGCATGTCGTGTCTGCTGCATAGATGCTGCGTGCAATCCAGACGTTACGGATTCACCTGCTCGAGCTGGAGAAAGTGAATGAGCTGTGCAAGGATTTCTGCTCCCGCTACATCGCCTGCCTGCGAGCCAAGATGCAGAACGAGCAGTTGCTACACCTGGACTCGTTCGACGCTGCCGATTGTATGCCAATGTCTATGTCAATGTCCGCTGGTGCTGCTGGGGCACCTGCACTTCTGTCCGCTGGGGCTACGGCTGGTAGGTGGACCGGCGCGATGGCAGCAGCAGGTTATGATGGACAGATCTCAGCGCCAATGAATGCTAGCACCAATGAAGCACACATTATCTCTTCACAACAGGTATATTGTGTATACACTGCGTCTCGAAAAGAATGTGATCTTTTTTATTATACTTGGCAGATGTCATCCGATTTTGCTAATTTCCAGCAGAAGCATACCCCGAGGAATTTGAAACAAAAACACGTATGTACAGCCCACCACATCTCGTTTTATATGTTTGAACTTGCAAAATCTAGCTTCACATCATAACACATAATGCGACGCTGCTTTTCTTTTGTTTTGTCATTGAACCACAATCTTGCAATTGTTTTAAAAGTTTGTGTGGAGTTTTAACATTCTGATCTTTAACAGGAAATCCTCAAATTAATTGCTTAGCTCCAACCAAAAGCTTTGAACTTATATAAGTTTTCTATCAAAATGCGATCTGGAGTGGCACGACTACTGTGCTTTACAGCATGTATTTGTACACTGAGGCATAAAAAAACACCAAAAAATTTTTTTTACCATAACTTGAAGAAGGGTTATTTAATTTTAATAATTTTTGGTACACATATTCATGGCACAACTGGCCATCAAATGGCCGTTCAATTTCCCACCTCACCCAACATCTGCTTCTGCACTACCTGGAGAAAACAAAACAAAATTATTCAACGCAATATCATTATTTAATTAAAATAATGCACATTTGGCACTGTTTGATGGCAAGTTGTGTCTAGAATAGTTGTACCAAAATTATTAAAATCTGATAATCCACCTTTATGTTATGATTGATAAAGTTTTTGTGTGTTTTTATGCCTTACAGTGTTTGGTGTGTACACTATGTGTACACTTTTCTAGCTGTGTGTGTACACTTGGTGATTATCTGTTTATGGTATACAGCATGTACAGCATCTAGCTGGTCAGTCCTCTGTGACTGATGATGATCTCATGCTAACCAGCAAGTCAGCTACCACTGCACGTCGGCCTAGCATCGGTCAGTCAGTCATATACATGCATGTTAACACAGGTTAGCCAAATACTTGGAAAACCTGGAATACTTCGGGAATTTTCTGAACCTGGAAAACTCAGTGAATTCTCAAGGAATTCTGTGCAACCTCAGGCTGAAATTGTAACAAACAAATTAGTGTCACCGAATGCGGTTTTTGGGATGCAAAAGTGATCTAAAGTACATTTGCAGTTGGGGCTCCATCTCAGTTACTGCTGGGGGGCTCACAATACTAACAGATTACCATTAGTATGATTACTTTCTGTTGCGATAACCTATGGAAAGCTAAGTTTATGTTTTTGGAGAAGCCCGGTAAATTTAGGGAATTTTTTTCTTTTACTAATACTAGTAGCTATACCTGATGGACTTCTGCTGTTTCTTTCACCTGGTTTCAAAGCACTGAACGCCATGCACTTCCCTCCATATTTTGTCAACAATTACAACTTGGTCAGTGGTAATATTTGCCGACTACATATAGCTCTTTTCTTCATGTCTGTGGTACCAGTTCAGGGACACGGCTCAAAGAAAGATGGTTCGCAGTCGCCGGCCCATGACTTTGGAACTGTTTGCCGGCTGCACTGAAAGCGGTAGATGAAAAAAGGAACTAAAACACATGTTTTTTCGAGACTGTGATGCCTGGCGACTTTTTGTTTTTAGGCACCAGGTGATTGTTATTGTTATTATTATTGTGATGAATTGGACTTTGGTGTAGGAGGCATTGATGGTGGTTTGTGGTTATGTATTTAGTGGATACATCGTCATCATCAGCAGCAGGTGGAGGGCTCGGTGGAAGTGGAAGTGGAAGAATGGATGAAGAGATAGAAGATGAAGATCTACTCGCTGGTCTCATGTCTTCACCTCATGCCGGCCACATTCTCAACTCATGGCTCTTTCAACACATGCTCGTATGTCAGCTCTTCACATGACTGCTAGCTTACGGGCTGCGGGATCTGACGTGGCTGATTAGAGTGGTGGTATGTCTGTTAGCTGCAGACCGTGGGTCCAGTTTTTCACTGACATACTCATTGGATGGCTGCATAGTGTGCTGTGGTATTATTAGCTCATGCCAATCAGCTGCCACTTCTGAGACTGTGAAATGCTTCTGGTCATGAGTCTTGACTCATATAGGCAGTGTGGTAGCAAGTACTCAAACATCTTTATCTTATTTTTTTACATTTAATTGTAGAGCTTTTGTGCGACACACAGTAAGATACATTAATGTCCAGAAAGCGTATCTAGTTCCATACATTATCTTGAAAGTTTTGTTCCTCAGTGTATTATATGAGTTCACATACGGAGCCACTGGCTGTCTGCATGTGTCTAGGCCTGTCTGTCAGCGGCTGCATGTGTGTCTGTCTGTGTATGCTTGTAGCATCCGTATCCCAGTGAAGAAGAGAAGCGAATTCTTGCCTCGCAGACCAACCTGACTGTCGTACAAATCAGCAACTGGTGACTGCTTTAGTATCTTGTTTTGATAAAGGTTTAAATGGTATAGCTTTCACGGGAAACCTGTCTCAGAGCTACAGAGCATCACCTGCCATATAGGATCACCCAACACAGGTGAGTGTGCCCCAGTTCAACCCTAGCCAGACAGAAATGGAAGGCTAAGTTGACCGTGGTGGTTGGTTATATGCGGTGTTTCATAAAAAAGGGGCCCCTTTTTGTTTTTTTAGTCCGCCCGGAAGTGATAGCTTGTGGAGCGGACTTAAGTTTTGGCCCAGATGTTTTATTTTTTTTGACCGCGAGATCTCCGAGATGCGTGGGCCGACCGGCATGAAATTTTGCATGATGGTAACTACTGGGCCCAATTTTATAATGTCGGTCCAAAATTTAGGGGGGCACACCCCAAAAAAATTTCAGGGGCCAAAAACTTGCAAAATTTGGCACGATTTCGGACGACTTCGAAGTTCGGCGGCGAATATCTCCGAAATGGATGAAGATATTCAAAATCGGATTTTTATTCCGTCTACCGTGATTCCTCCTGCATTAGGCGAAACAAGTCCGGTGAAGTTTGGTCCGGTGACCTTGGAAATCTCGATGTTGAATTGTACCCACAGAAAACGCATTTTTCGGAGGACCATATTTCGGCCCCTAAGGGGTGCTGCGCCCCCTAATTTTTACACGTGCTAGAGAATCACCGAGTCTTACTAGCGCACCCCCACCGGGGATGGGGGCCCCCTTACAACTTTTTTCAAAGGGGGGGTGAAAAATTGGCTTAAAATGCAATAAAGGAGCGCTTATAACTTCAGAGTTAGGGGGTGTAGCCCGACGAAACTTTGGCACTTGACGCGGCTCTAGGTTGGGGTGTTAACGCAAGTACAACTTTTGGGGCACCCCTCCCCCCCTTAAAATTTGGGAGGGCAAAAAACGTTCAAAAATCGATGCGATTTACGACAACTTTCGAGTTTGAGCGCAAATATCTCTGGAACCGATGAAGATAGCAACAAAATCTAAACGGCGTTGACGAGTACGATCCTTTCGGCGTTGAACGTAAAAAATTTGGTGAAATTCCGTCCACTACGAACAAAGTTATAAGCGCTCATGTTCACCTACCCTAAGTCAACAATGCGCGTTCGGCATATGCCAATGCATTGGAGTTTGGGTCACGTGACTTTGATGCCGGGAAAATTTTACCCCTCATTCTAACTTTCCCCAATCGGACTTAGGGCGCCGGGTGGACTCACGTTGGGCTTTACCGCAAATTTCAAGTTTTTCATAATTTACTCAAATGATAATCAATTTACACAAAATCTTTATCAGTTGTAGCTAAAGAAATATTAATTTATAATATTGCAACAAAGTATGGCAGTTGATTAAATATTCTTTGCTAGTCGTGATGTAATGCTGACATCATAATGTGTCACGGGTGCAAACTTGATAGTCTCAACTGGTGCTGTCTATCACTACTCTGCTACGATGGTGAAAAATTTTGTTTGCTGATGACAAATTTTTGAAGTTTTACAGTTGCAGCCACAAAAACCTGAAAAGCAATTGCATTTACGTGTCTGTGGGGATAGTTGGAATTTCACATGTTCAAGCAAGACAGTGCACTAGCACACCAAGCTTGCAAAATTGTTGCGTTTTTGGATCGCAAGACGCTTGATTTCATGTCTCCATGTTGCTTAGTGCTGACACGTAAACATTTTTCATTAGTGAACCAGATCAAGTTCACCATCGAAGCTAGGTAGCAACTGACAGCACCAGTTGAGACTATCAAGCTTGTACCCATGTTGCAATATTTTGAATTATTATTTTTTCAGCTACAATTGTTAAAAATTTTGTCTAAATTGGTCATCGTTTGAGTGAATTATGAGAAAAACAAAAAGGGGTCTCTTTTTTATGAAACAATGTGTATATCGAGATGGTTTACCTGTTTGCAGACAGTCATCCATCTAAGTAGTAACCACTTGATAGCAACCTGACTGCGATGCACTGGCTGTATATTCATTGTTTGACAGTGTAAGCTGGTGTCTGGCTGAGGGTTAAGGAAATGGAGACAGTAGCTGGTTGTTGGTCAAGGCTGTGACCCCAATACAGGAAACTGCGTGTGCTTATTGTATAGTTCATGTGTGTATCAAACGTAACATAAAATAAGTGAAATAAATTAATAAATGGCTTGCCGCTCAGGAGTGATTTTACATTATGTGTTGCCACTCTGTGGACCTTATAGCTCACAGCAGTGTAGTAGTCGAGTCCAGCATTGGGCTTGAGTCCTTATTTTTCGTGGCTAGGACTCGAACTAAGAGGACTGGACTACATCACTTAATTGGCTTGGGAGTGATTTTTTAAAGGTTAAAAGGTTAAAGGTGTTGTATGGCTTTTTGTACAAAGCCCATTTCAGAGCTATGGAGCATCATCTGCCGTATGGGATTACACATTGTTACCTGCCACCCGAGACGGGTGAACGCGCTCTGCCTTAACCCTCGCCATACAAGCCGGTACTTGATTTACCTACCCGGACAGTTAGAAGGCTGAGTTGATTTTGGTGTTGGTTATATACCTGGATGGTTTACCTGTCCACAGACAGTCACTCATCTCAGTACTAACCACTTGATAGCAACCCGACCGGGAGACGAGATCCTCAGCTTGCGACTTCTTGATCGTTACGCCACAACAAGGTACCTTGTTATATCTGTACGACGATACGATCATAATGTTTTGGGTCATATGTCAGGTTTATAGCTGCACGACGTCGCATCCTTCAGCCCACTTCAGCTGCTACAGCTACAGCTGCTGCTGCTGTTGCTGATGATGATGATGATGACGAAAGCAATGAGAAATCATCGTTGTCATCTTCGGCTATAGAGCAGCGTGTCAGGTCGATGGTACAACAGAGGGACGATGTCGACCCATCTCATTTCTGGTCTCTTGCCGCACCACCAGCAAGTTATACACACCAGCAGCAGGAGCCGCACTCGTTGTCGTCCACCCCATCATCTACGGTCTGTTGTTGTAGTTGTAGTAGTAATGGTTGTAGTAATACGAATAGTAGTAGTAGCAGCAGCCAGCAGCAGTAGTAGTAGTCGTTGTGGTGGTAGCAATAGTCATGGCTTATGTTTTTGCCGCTGATCATATTAGTCTGTTTTTCTGTCTTTGTTTATATTTTTGTTCTAGGCTTAGAAAGACGTTTTCATTCCAGTATATTGTATAATGGCTTATGAAAATTGTTTAAGGACTTTGATCTAGCACTAATCGAAAGCGTTTATGTGGCCTCCGATTTGGTTGTTAATTTGGTCTTATCTTGCACCGCTTCAGAGATATGCCTACGCACTGGTTGCCAACTACTCTTGTCTTCTTGATATAAAGCCACAATGGTGTGAGAGTGTAAGTATGATATGAAGATTGTGCAGCGGCTGGAATGTGCAGATGCGTAGGCAGCCCATGTTTGAGGGGGGACAACTTGCACCCAACACATAGTCATAAGCTGGGGGATGGCACAGAAGGGGGTCACTAAACAAAGGCTGGGAATTGTTGCAAAGGTAATAAAAAATTGAAATAAATCGACAAACTACCGCTGTCTTGTTTAGAGAGAAAGGGATAGCTAAGTAGCAGAAGGAAAAGAATGAATGAGTCACTGTAATGAGATTTGCGGACGTTTTGGACGTGGGGTCTTCAGAACCCTCATCCAAAATTTTACCCTCTCCCCCTCTGTCTCCCCCGGCAGTTACAGGCCTGGGTGTATTTATATCGGGCTAGCAAGTGTTTGCATACGTGTGTCTGTGCGTCAGACGGCATTTGACTGCGACTTGTCTGGCAGCAGCAGTCAACAGCAACAGCAGCAGACTGAACGCTTCACTGGTGCCACTACGACTGGTGATTATTTGTCCGCATTATCATTACTGACTGAAGAAACCTGAGGTCAAATTTGCAAAACATCGTAAGATGTTACGACATACGGCAGGTTTACTACAGATTTACGATGAAACGCGATTTACAAAAAATTGTACAAGAAAATTACGAGAAACATACGTCAAAGTTGTGGCAAAATGTATGACAGTCATACAACAGCACCAAGCATGCATGGAGTAATTATTTCAATTTTTCATTAGTATATAATTCTCACATAGTGTCGTAATACGTATAAATTTTGTTTGCGTTAACAGCATTCAGCAAAATCGCTGATAAATCAGTTCACTTATTATTGTTGACATCGGTAACCATTAGCAAGCGGAAGCAGATGACTGGCATGCAATGCCATGCACCACCAGCTCAGTGACACTGTGTCATAATTGGTTGAGGTCGTAGTTCAGGTCAGTGTAATGGCGGTTGATTGGCTGGCTAATTTTAGCAACTACGGAGTTACAACAAAATTGCGCGAGAGCTACAAACTTGTAAAATCAGCTTCCAAAATTTGGATATGATGTTTTTACGACAATCTTACAACGTTGTAACTTTTTGATTTACGACAAAGATATGATGAAATTGCGAAGATTTTACGACAATTTTGTGATTGTTTTACGATATTTTGTAAATTAGACCTCCTTTGTATTAAATGTCCCTTCAAATTCATCAAATTTGTACCAACTAGTTATAGCTATTTACATTGTAAACAGACAATTATCTACCAATTTTCAACTTTGTGTGAAGAAATTTAGTGCTTCTTGATATTACGGTAGACTGCATCATTCATCGTCATCACTTTTTAAATTTTGGTATAGTTTGTGAAGGATGACAAGAACCTTTAGTTGAATTTTGAGGTTTTGTGGTTTTTCTGATTTACTACAAACAATAGTTGAAATTAATCAATTAATTTCTACGAACTTTTGGGGTTTAATTGATTAAAACAATTTTGATCAGTACCAGTCCTACTTCTTCATAATTTTGATTTGTCCTGTGGTCCTAATCAAAAAAGTTTGTTTTTTAAGTTGTTCGTGCTAAAAGTGACGTATGCTGTTGTGAATGCAGGGACGCCCAGCCAACTAGCCACACAGTCTGATGAGTTGACCGCTACTGGTGTAACTCAGCCTGGCCATCCTTGCGTGGCTGTGACAGAAACCATTGAGTCTATATCAGACCTTGAATCCACACTGACAACCACTAGCTGACACTGTCTACTACAACAAACAACTACTACTACAACAACAGCAGCAGCAACAACTACCACTACAACTACAGACGCCGCTGGGACCTTTGATTTGTTAAAGGCGCCCTCAGGCTGGATGTTAATAGAGCCAGCCATTTGGCTAACTTGGGCTGTATGCTAGCTTAACTGGGCTTAACCCTTGCCAGCTCTAGAACTATAAATGTGATGAGCTGTCACCTAGCAGACCTGAGTCTGTGGATAGGTCTTCTCTGACTGCTAGAGCCCCAAGCCGAATTCGATGTCCAAATTAGCTGCGAAATTTTTGTGCACTGAAAATCTGCCAAAAAATTTATGGCTAGTCGAATTTGGCGCAAAGTATTTTTGGCCGAAAATCTGCCCACATAAATATGAATATTCAGATCTTTTTTCTTAGAGAAAAATCGCATTCACTTAGTTTGAAAGGTTTGCTGCATGCTTTTCAGCAGAATTACTGACAAGTCATTTTGTGCCAGCTGTCAGCGACTGTGGTTGCACACTTAGTGGAAAATGGCCAACGGTCAAATTTTAGCTGTGTGTGTTTCAATATCCTGCAATAATTTTTCTAATCCAGATATCGGCCAAAATCATGAGCACTCAGCTGAGTTTTATCATATTTTCAACTACTCGTGCTAACTTGACTGATCTGAATATCAGCCGAAAATCTTTTAATCTATCTGGAATTCTGTTTTTTGGAATAATTTGGATTGGAGATCTGCTGACTGTCCGTAATAGCTGGGAGACTGTCATTGTGCGTAATAATGTTGAGTGCAATCAGTGATCTGCTGCAATGTATAAAATGCCATCTGATGTGTTAGTAGGTCACTATCGTGCTGTGCTGAGCTTGTTCCTGTAGTGTTGATATGTGTTCAATGGCAGTTCACAGATGTCACCGTACGCTTAGTTCATGATTCGATGTGTAGCTGGAATCTCTCTACCCGTTATGTTTTGTTACGGATGCTAGCTAATCGTCTGTCTTTGGTTCTGTTACTTGCCATGTCACGTAATGCCAGCTCGTACTTGTGCATGCATCATTTCTTAGATAGATGTAAAACACGTTCCAGAAAAAATTTTAAAAATGTAAAAAAAAACATGGCAGAAATACAAAACGTTTAAAAATGTTGATAAAGAACGTTAGCTCTTATTTGTTCAACTTCTTGCTTGAAACCTAATGATGTAAGTGCAGCATAGCTAGAACTA
>Ga0056128_1004456_pt1 | contig 17506 bp, 13 predicted proteins | sample WorMetLIZISLAND2_FD_71113 | JGI IMG/M metagenome (GOLD analysis project Ga0056128, IMG submission 71113) | Marine gutless worms symbiont microbial communities from Max Planck institute for Marine Microbiology, Germany - Olavius geniculatus... ... | reverse complement strand
AAGTTTGGTGAATATGCAAAAATATGTTCTGAAATAATCGATCTAGTCAATTCAAAAACAAAAATAAGTTACTTTTGTATTCAGTGTTTACAAATCTTTAGCTAATTTATTAAAAAACGCGCTTTGACGTTTGGTACTCTTTTTCAACATTTTTTGTTACGTCGATGACGTTTGCCGTTAACATAATTATAATCTGAAACAACACTAAAGCTCGAAGACGACTTTGTTTAAGACAGATGCAGGCTTTAGCACCGCCAAAACTATCTTTCGTTTTTATGGTTTTGTTATAAAATTCACACGCACTTTTGTTTCGGGCAGTTTTTAGTGACAGCTTTGGCGGTTTTTACGTCTGTCAAAATACGACATGCGACAGTTATGCGAGTTTTAGCTTTGTTTCAGTTCAGTTGTAGTTTTATTTGTACATGTAAACACCCCTTGAGGTGAGTTTCCTGACACGACTTTTGCCGACAACAACAACAACAACAACATCAACAACACTATGCTCATAACGACATCCGACTATGTTCGTTTTAGGCTTGTTATGCAAAACATTAAAGTACCTAATGTATTTAAATTGTGATCGTGTATACAAAGAACAAGTAGCCCAACTGTCGCTAGGATTGCCGACCGTACTGGTTGTCAGTAATCTTTAAGGTCATCTAATGTCGATGATTTTCATTCTATCCGAAAGGGTGTATGCCACATTCTATTAGTGATTAATAGTAACCTTGGCCGTATCTCTCACCATTTCCGAGATATGGCCAGTTTTCCGTTGAAAAACGCATATTTTTCCTACCCCTTCATTTAACACCCAATTTAGTAATGCGCCCCTTGGAGTAGATCGCTGATATTTTGCATGCTTGAGTTTAACACCCATGGCTAATTATTCGTGTAAAAAGTTTTTTATGCTTTACCAGTTAGCTAGGGTACATCAGTTACCGACGGATGGATGGCCAGACAGGCAGACGGACGGACAGACGACAACCATAACAACAGCTCAACCGTTACTTAAGTACGGTCGGCTAAAAACGATTATTGCTGTTAAAATGTTTTTACCGCTGATTGAAGTGCTTTACATGCATTGTTTTCATATCAAGAGTATCGTTTATAGCCGGGAGAAGAAAACTGTCAGAATTTCGCCAACTTTGAAGATCGTAAAATGTATCGATGTTTTTGTGCTTTTCAGATGTTTTATTGATAACGTTCGCTATTGGACAATATAATATCTAGTCTACACATGGACACAGCCTATAAAGAAGTGAAAAATGTCGAGTCGTATTTATGATATTTTTATCGAGTTTACATTTGACGTTGGTGTCGAATGTCAGGTGGTCAAGTACGCCTTTCTCTTCCCTTCCCTTTCTTTTTCTAAATCCCACCTTCCACTTTCTTTCCTTTCTTTATCTTTCGACATTTTCCACTTTGTTCAAGGACTTTTCGCCAAATATAGCTAGGATGTCTGGAACTCATTAAAAGTCCTGTACCTGTCACTCTACACAGGTGAACGCGACCCGCCTTGACCTTTACCCCGGAGGGATGAAAGACTGAGTTGACCTAAGCGGCTGATGTAATAGATACCCCTTTTCATTTCCTCTTTCTTGATCGGCGTTTTGGTCTCAGTGACTTGATTGACAATACCGCCGCTTTTTTTTCTACAAAATTAAGCACTGATTGCATTCGCGGCATTTGTTCGTCCCTCGCGGTCTTGGCCGATCAAGCGTTTGTTTCTGTTAAGCTTAGATTCCACGCAACGCAACGCTTCTGTCTTTGCGTTTTAACCGTTGCGACGCTTGCGTCCGCTTCGTTTGTTGCGTACTTTTTTGCGTTTATTGCGCTCATTAAGTACATATTACTGCAGCGATAGCGTTATAACAAATTAACACGAAAAATACTGCGGCACAGTGCTAAAACCATAATCAAATAACATAAATTTCCACGTTTTGAATAATTAATAATTTAACTTTGGTAACGAATTGTGGTCAAAATCGACGTTGCAGTCGCTGCGTAAGCTCATATCGACCGAGGGACAAACACAGGCCCTACTTAATAACCCGTTTACACGATCAAGCAAACATCGAGCAAACATTTAGCAAATGCATTCAAAATACACATGCACGACGTGTGCTCTAATTGCTCGATGTTTGCTCGATGATTGCTTGATCGTGTAAACGGGGTACAAGACACCAAACCGTGTGGGAAAACATTAAGCTTCTTATTTAGCCAGTACGTCAGTCATCGTGAATGCGAAACTGTTGCATTAGCACTCGAGAGAAATGAATGAACTCGGAGTTGACTGCTCGTAAGAAGGCTGATCAATGGTTGCCGGGAACTCGGTCAACGAATTCATTCAATTGATAATTTAGTTTAGCCAACAGAGACGTAAGTCGTTTTTCGCGCTGGCCTTGTTGGCCTTGTGTATAGGGAACCCGGCCACGTTGGAGACCTGCTGCAACGTGACCTCATTAGTGGACCCATCGGTCGGAAATGCCAATCAAAACGGTTTTTGCCCGAAGCGCTGTACTGTAGAAATGGCATAAAATGCGGAAGGTAATGCCATCGTATGTTGTCCGTCCGTCCGGCCGTCTGTTTCCCGGTGTCATATAGGGGTTATCTTAAACATTATTAGACCTACATGAATAATTAGCTGAGTACCTCGTTCTTTGCACGTCTAACATTGGCGATTTCAGGAGAATACCATTACATTATAAAGAATGCAGGCGAGCGGCATACACAGCAGAGATCTGCATATTACAGACGCGTTTGTTCGTAGGTCGTGATCCGCAAAATATTATCGTATCCGCGGATTGACAGATTATTTTGATTTCTGCGTGGTGCGCGTCCTAGCCAGCGATTTGCTTGTTTCTTCTGTGTTTTTTTGAGTTTGTGTTACCGCCAATGAGAATTTTTGGTCGGAAATTATGCTTCGTCCACAAATACAAAATTTGGGCCCTGTTTACCCATTGGTCAGTTCGTCAAAAACCAAACCTTGTGAGTCCAGTTTAGTTACTTCGCTGTGTGCGTGCCTTTAAAGATGCGTTCCCAGTGCGCGCGTTGACACGCGTACGCGCGTTGACGCGCGCGCAGTGAGAACGCACTTTTAGTGTTGGGTTAAGTTATTTTAGGTTGGCGGTACGGCTAAAGATAAATTCGATTCTATTCCGTTTTGGATTTTGGGGGCTTCCCCCGCAGTGGCTTCTCGGCTCTGGCCGCTCAGGCTATTGTGACTTTCCATTTGTTGCGTGGCCATAGTTCTTTTTAGAGCGTGCCGTCGCCCATCGTGCAACAGCCTGCGGGTTGGAGTTTCCGTGTCAAACGGTCAACGCGATAAACCACACTTTGCGATGCCGCTATTACCGTAGTCTGTAGGCGTCTTCTGCTCTCACCGTTGCTTCTATTACCCAGACTGCCCATCGCGTCCGATGCCCGGTTTTCTCAGCGCTAGCCGAGCTTCTTTTATTACCCAGACCGAGACGACGCAGCGACGCCGTTTAGTCCTCAAGCGGCGCCATTTGTTCTTTTTACTTCTTTTTATACCCATCGGCTCGATGCGGATAGTTACGATGCCATTCTGTTTACGGGTCAATTCCTGGCTGCTGTTGTGCTGTTGCGCCTATCTACGGCTTAGACGGCTTACGTACGGCTTGCTGGTGTCAACATCAAGTGGCGAATTTAGAATTCGGCGGCGTCTAGGGGCAGAGCCTATGATCAGGTCCAGTCCCACCCGTAACCGTTTCTTAACAACTGCACGGAAGCATTAACGGCTGGCTTAGCGATCCCATGATCGCAACAGCAACAGCTTTACATGATTCGGCCTGGCGTAGCGGTAACGCGTTTCATTCGATCAAATAAGTTACTGTACAACGGGCCGGGTTAGTACTGCGATGGGTGACTGCCTGCGGGCAGGTAAACCATCCCGGTATGTAACCAGCCGCCTAGGTCAACTTAGCCTTACATCCTTCCGGGGTAGGTAAATCGAGTACCGGCCTATCTAGCTGGGGTTAAGGCGGGGCGCGTTCACCTGTGTCGGGTTTCTGATAACACTGTGATCCCATATGGCAGGTGACTCTCCGTAGCTCTGTGAGGGGTTCAGTCTTCGAAAGAGTTATATTCCGACATTTACCTTTTTTACCTTGACATAAGATTATTAACTTTACTTTCCCATGCAGAATCACACTAGTAGCTGCTAGTATACTACAAAACTGTCTCTAAAACTTAAACGCTTTATTTGGCTGTGGGGTGTCTAATAGAACCGGCAAATTTGCCCACTTTTCTAAAATTTGGAAACACAGAAGACTACAGATGTGCTATCTCGCCAAATGTTTGGGGCACCGCACCATTCTCTGCCGCTTAAATAATAAAAATTATGTCAGTGCAAACAGCTAAAACGAACACGTTTTTCGTCGTAAATTAAGGAAAACTCACATTGCACGTAGGACAACATTATGAGGTCGCAAAATCTTACCCATTATTTGGCAGTCATCAATATGTTTACAGTATTCGATGAAGCAATTACCACACTTGTATTTTTTGCGCGTAAAAGTGCTGTAATTAAAATGTGTTAGTATGTCGGGAAATATCCGTCGTGAACGATATCTCAGAAACTAGTGCAATATGGGTCTAAAGTTGAGACTTCGCATGCAGGCTCTTGGGACTGACTGTATGCTCTGTTGATGCCCATTTCTTTTCTACTGTCCGACTTTCATCGTTTAAAGGACAGGGGCGTAGCAAGAAATTCGCTAAAGGACAATAGAGGGAGCCGAAAAATTAAGATCCCCAACGGGTGTCCAGAAACTGGGTCCGGTGGGGTCAGAAAAAAATCGTCCTCTATGATGAGGGACATGCGCTCATGCTCCCCTTGGCTACGCCACATGCAGTGACTGTGCAAGGAAATGATTTCGAATGCCTGCACGTTTTTCTCCGATCCGATTGTATGCTATACAGTAAGCCCACATTCATCCATCAGCGTGGACACACGTAGAATGTCGATAAATTCGCAGGTGTTCTTCAGCAGTCGAACAAAGACCAGAAAACGTGCAGGTAGTCAGTAACGATGCTTGCTGCAGCAGCGGACGGTGTCGGGTATTTAAGATAGGCCTAACTCCAATGACTGACAGCTCGCAAGAGTTAACGTGAAGAGAGTTTGAGTTGACTTAGGCTTACGTCAACAAGTGTTATTTATGAGTTTGATTTAATTTAGTATTTGTATTATTTGTGAGCTTATATTAGGCTTTGAAATCAACTCAGATGCATGCTTCAACTTGAAGGTGGCAATTTATCGTTAAAATGTGGGGGTTGGGGGGGGGTCCTGCATGTCATTAGCCAGTAATTTATTGCGGGGCTTCGTAGATCGTATTTCGCTGCTTTTGGTTGACGCATACATGAGCGTAGTCATGTAGACCACCAACGCCGTTCGACGGTGCCTACTGTAATGCATTACTGCTTGCTCATTGGTCAGTTCGTCAAAAACTAAACTATCAGCTCAGTTCATTTCAGTTACGTCTCTCTGTACACGCGTTTAGTTTCAAGCCAAGACGAGACGTGGAGCTGCGAGAGAGTGAAGTGAAAATTTGTCTCTCGAAATGTCTCAAGACTTGTCTTAAGAGTTGTTTCGTGATGTCACGTGACTCGTCACGTGTCTCGAGACTGCGTCGTCGCGTCACGCGTCTCCATGGTGATAAATGACGTGTGGTCTGACGTAACGCAATGCGTGTCAAGCGAGAAACGATTCTAATTACTAGCAATTTTTAAACGCGACCTTTCACAGGGCAAATCGACACTACACAGTTGTGCTCAAAATCGAAAAATCCTAAGTTTTTTTGTAAAAAACATTTTAGGATTTAAATTCGAAGGCTTTTTAGGGTTTCTGAGTTTTATGGTTTTTAGGCCTTAAAGTTTTAAACTTTGTAAAAATATTTAGTTTGTCGTGGGCTCTAATGTTAAAAAATCGGGACACAAAGCTTAAGTTCCAAGACACCATTTAACACGATGTGTCAATAGATTCACAAATGTATATGTTAAATGGCATCAAAATTGAAGAATGATTTAAGCATGCAAGGTGCACGAATGCTACGAAAGACAGACGACAGACCACACTGCAAAAATCGTGTAGAAATAGGCGGAAACGCATGCGCGCTAAAAATTAATAAACATTAGAGCAAACAGTTAAACGGGAAAGTAGGCAACAAAATTTGCTCGATAACCTCAACCCTCAAACCTAAAATAGCACGTTAACTAAATAGCCTGTATAGTAAATATATTGCTTGATCGATTGAATCGATGTCGTTCAGTTTATGCCTGTATAGTTTTACTCGGCGTTATGAAGGATGAAATGCGATGAAATGGCTCACCGTGTAGATCATTCATATTGTGCGAATGAGCGCAACAATAAAACTAAAAGACTGATTACAATGGAACGTGAGACTATAACTTCTATGAGCAAGGAAATTACTTAAGCTTAGTCTCCATCTTACGCAACGCACGCAGCGGAACGAACGCAACAAACGCATGACAAGAATAAACACCGCTTCATGCATCCTTGCGCTTGGCCGTTGTCTCCCTTGCGTCAGCTGCGTTTGTTGCTCTTGTTGCGTAGACTTCCATGCCTGCGTATACTTTCTTGCCACCTTTGCATCGGTTGCGTCAAAAAAACGCAAGGGCCTTGCAATGGATGGAAACTAATCTTTAGGTTCATTGCTCAACACGTGTGTTGTAAAGTGGCTGGCTTTCGATTTTTTTGGCGGACCTGTGTTTTATGAAACTCGCTGTGGATTTGCCGCATGCTTTCGAATCGGCTGCAATTTGTCGTACAGTTTATTTAATTCGCGATAGCTGAGTCTCGCCGTCACGTCATTCACTACAGGTTTTTTTGTGCACAAAAAATCAAAAGCTAAAAACATTTACAATCTTAAAAACGTGAAAAAAACTTTTGAAGTCTTTTTCTCTAAAACCCACGTTTCTCAGTCCTAAATTCTTTAAAAGACTGGCCAATGCGCTACCATGCTGGTCAATTCTTGACCTAGTTTACTGTAAGGGTAAACGTCCGGGTACTTGATTGGTATTGCGTAAGTCAGACTCATTTTTCATCCCGCTGAGGGTAGGAGGCTGAGTTGATCTGAGCACGCAGTAGGTGGCTTGCTAGCTAATCGTGGTGTGATTCGAACCGCAAACTGAAAGTTACGAATCCGATATTTTAACACTACAGCACAGTACAGCGTCGAATTGAATTAGTCCACTCTGTGTGGGCGGTGTGAACATGTTTATTGTTTTACATTGTGTTACACTTTATTTCTTAGGCTTCGCGTAGGCCTATGCCACTAAAGTAAGTGGAATGAATGCCATGAAATAAACCGTCGTCCTTCCTGTAATATAGTGCATTAGGTCTCATATACGCGAAAGAATAAACACTAAACAGTGTGCCATAAACTGACCCAGTGAGCAAGTAATCTAAGTAAGTAACGCCGTGACCTAACTCTGATGTTTACGTCCACCGTTTGCCGTGATATTTCCTGTCTACTTCTACACGCGGCAATATACAGGGTAAGCCAAAAAAGTAAGCCTGTAACTTTTGAAACTTCCATATTTTCGAATTTTTATCAATGACACTTTCTATAAAACACACTTGCTTTAGAGAAGAGTGTCGTTTGGGTAAGAGGTAATTATTAGCGCCAATTTTTACGCGCAAAAGCAGCTACTGTTTTCAGCGCGTCTTAGCCATCGCAATTCTGTCTGTGCGTCCGTCCGTCTGTCTGTCTGTCTGTCACATGGGTGGATTAATCAAAAACGGCGCAAGCTAAGATCACAAAATCTTCACCGTCGGCTGCCCGGAAAACTCTAGTTTTAGGAACCGTAAAGCTTTTCCCATAAGTTCAAAGAGGGTCACTTCGATCGAGATTGCTAAATGAGAAGAGGGTGGACAAAATTTGCGATTTTTGGAAAATAAGTCGCTGTATCTCAGTAACGGTGCGAGATAGGGCCTAGGTTACTTTTAATCACTAATAGGTAGTCGTACACTGGCTCTCGATTGGCGCCGAATTCAATGACCTTGAACGCCAAAATAGGGGGGTTTTATGGATTATTTTGGCGATTTCGGGCTGCGACACAAGTCCATAGCATTCACAAGGTGGCGCCACGCTACTATCGTTATGCGATCCAGATAAAGAATTTGGTATTTGTGTATTAACTTAGCGTGAGCATCCCGATTTTCAGCTAAACTACTGAACCGGAACTGCTATAGGCTTTCGCGCGTTTTGTGAGCATTAGCTTAAATTTTTCGTTATTGCTTCATTTATCATTGTCTGATGATCTAAAGTGTACCTGTAACACTTGTGGTTTCTCTAGTTGATGCAATTTAACATTAGATTGCTGTCTTCGTGTGCGTTACATTGTAAATTGATTGGAATTTTTTTCGTGTATGCATATACTGTATACGTTTGATATAATGCCTTAAATTAATATTACTTACTTATTTATTGCCATATGCTTTTCTGAATTTCCGGAGACAAATTTCTTCGCCTCAATGTCCGAATTGTGAAAATTAGCTGCGGGTTGAACTTTTCGACGGTCGGAGTCCGACCAAAATTTTGACTAAAATTGTACATATAGTACATTGCTGACCCCCAGTACATAATTTGACAGTATGTTAGGGGGTCGAAAAAACAGTTGGGGGAGTTCAAGCCTTAACCCTTCAGCAATTCAAACACTGCTCTGCCTCTAGTCATTACGGTAAGCCTAAACAGTGTATACACTGTATAGAAAGCAAGCACTCGATCGCCGATGTCGAAAGGTTGCCAATACGTCCACGCAAACTAGCAGTTTTTACGGTTTCCTGTAGACAATCAATTAGAACCATATTTTTTTAGTTTGCTACTAAAAGAGTCTCGAAAGTGAGCTACTTTTCTAGCCAAAATTATTAAATGGCATAATCAGATAGCTTAATTTTATGAAGCATGCCGCCCTGTATAGTTTTAAGCTTGTCGGTTTCTTTTGGGACTCTAATAACCAAAAACCAAAGTCAACAAATACACCGGTGCTTCATAAAAAGGACCCTTTTTTGTTTTTTCATAATTTACTTAAATGATGATCAATTTACACAAAATTTGTACCAGTTGTAGCTGAAAAAATAATAATTTTAAAATGTTGCAACACAATATAGCAGTTGATAAAATATAAGCCAAACGAGTAATTGCAAATTGCTGTTGTTACCCACCTGGCGAATAGAAACGAGGAGTTGCATCATGCGTGAACTGACGACGGCGATTCTGCCTATTACCGAATTACTCTTGACTTGTGTTCTGTTCATTTTACGTTCCTGGGGACAGATTTATCCGCCTTTGTAGTCTGTAGTCATCACGTATACAGTATATGGAGCATTATGAGTGTATGACAGACAGAGTCCAGAGACCAGTGGTGTGAAGTGCATGAGTGATTATCAATGTCAAAGGCTGCCAATACATTCACGACACCAGCAGCCTTATGCAGTCGCAGACTTTCCGCTTTCATACTCGGCTTAACCCATTGCACGACCGCATCTAAACCTTTGTTCAGTAAAAGTTTGTGTAACATAACTTTTCTGTTCAGGAAATGAATAAGTAAGCAATGTCGTAAGTTTCAGAGCGCTATACGACGCATAAAGCTCCCCAGGCCAAGGAATGTCAGGCTGCAACAAACGAACTTTAAAATGTCGCAACATGCCATAAAGAGATGAGCCCACAGGCCAAAAAATGTCGCGATGCTGTCCAACATTCTCTACTTGTGGCCCCTGAGGGGTCCGTTTTGAGGGCCCCCGTTCTGCGAATAAAAATTCCTAAAACGAATTTGGCGCAGTTAACTTAGAGACGGGAGAGGGGGTTTATCGAGGAGAGGCAGCGAGCCTTTTCCCACCAGCTAAAGGTTTAGGGGAGCATTGGAAGCTCTCAGCAAAGTCCGACGTACAGTGCAGAAAACTAAAGGGGTTTCCTGCAATTTCAGCAGTCAATGTGGTGTTTTTGGACCCGAACATCTCAACTGAAATGGTTTGCTGTGTCTGAATAATCTCGGTATTTCGATAGTCTGCGTTCTGACCATGGTCACTCATTAGGCTAGCCAACTCCACTGAAATGCGTAACTCATCCCGTTTCCCTTCCGATCTGCCACTTACATGTAAGCCAGGTCAAACATCGGGTCTGGCATACTAACCCGTGACCCGACCCGACCCAAACAAAGTTTCTGACCAGATGACCCGTGTCTCGTGACCCGCAGATCAGCTTCATTTTTGTTTGAAAGCTTCACATTTTCTCAACCATGGTCGAAACCGGTTCGGATTGGCATCATAGTTGGCAATGGGTATAGGGTCCACCGACGGGTTGGGTTGGGTCTGGTCTAGTTGTATGGGTCTCTATGGTTTTTTCATTCTAAGTGACTTATTTTGATGAAGTCGATGTTTTTGCATTAATTGCACGTTTATTCTTAGGTTGTTACTACGTGCTGCTGCTGCATTATTTCCTGTATAACTTACAAATTTGTTAAAAAATTGGTTAGGCTAATTTTTCAACCAACATTGCCGAAATTTACATAAAACAATAGTGACTGATGCGAATGTAATAACTAGATAACATGTCTAAAAGGTTTATAAAATTAATTATATATTTATGGGTTGAGTCATGTCAGGTCAATCAAAAGTCACCTATGTCTAACTCTGATTTTCGGCACCAGCAGAGAAAGGGTGCATTGGTCGGCTATATACAATCCTATATATGAGAGCGCATAGACAACAAAGGCTCGAGACCAATGTAATGACACAACGGTAATAGTCTTTTCGTCGTCGTCGTGAAATATGTGAATTGTATAATTTTTTCTCGGCGCCGTTCAGCCCGTGTTGGCGCGCTCGCTCGAATGATCGCGCTATACATTTTGCGTTCCCGCTGCACGCGTGCCATATCTCGGTTGTATAGCGTTCGGTTTTATGAAGTTATAAACATAATTTAGAGTTTAGGAGTCAAATTTTTGGCTATTAATTTTTTTTAAAGTTTTTTTAAGGTTTTAGTGTACGGGGAAGATGAGACACAAATTTTATGTCGCTGGAAAGCATTTCTTTTTTCATGTCACGTCATTTTTGATAAAAAAACACGATTGAAATATGAAACTGAATATGATTTGTACAATTATACATTATAATTTGCACAATAAATTTTAAAAGACTAGCAAAAATTAAACTTTAAACATTGCTGTTTTTAAAAACCCTCAAAATCTTAGGTTTATTTAAGCCAATTTTCCAGCGTTGATTTAGTTCCCCTACTTAATGCCATTGTACGTAGACCTATATTTTTGTTTGTAAAAATTGTTTATTTTATGGAATAGAAATTAACACATTGAAACTGTGCCTCTGCAATGTCGATTTGCGGTAATTTTTTGATTAGACGATTACTTTTTGACGATTTTTTGCATTAAATTATGCACCTCAAACTAGTGGTTTTTTGTTTCCTCTAAAACTTAAACTCTCTCTTTTTAATCGAAGTGCTACTGATAATACAATGACATATATTGTATTTAAATTTAGTAAATTGTGAATGACAAAAAATGTCTGAATGTGAAAAACTTAATTCAAAAACAATGAATTTGGTCAATACGTCAGTTTAAATAGGCGGACGTTGGCCTTCGAACATAGGTAGTACGATCGGCATTTCCTAGCGGCAGCTGGGTTTTTTGTTGGTGCTTTAAAAACTCCTTTGTGTCCGCTGCAGAAGATGTAATACAGGGTGTCTGCATGAGTGCGCAGGTTGTCGCATAAAACTCGTTAGTGCCCGACAGACACGCCCCATTCTCAATGCTGTAGCCACAAAGCGCGAATTATCGCGGCGATCCATTAGTTTCATTCATACGTGTAGACGCTCTCTGCATCCGCTCTTGCGGAACGTTAACATTACGTTTATTTTAACGGTACGTAGGCTGATGATGAGGCTTTAGTTGCAATAGCGTTTTGTGGATAGGACACAATTTATACGTGCCGATCATAATATGTAGTGGCTTTAACAATCACTTTGCACATTTTATCATGTCGGTATGTATCGACTCATTGCCCCGTCTGGTTCAGCTATTTTTGACAAATTACTACCAAACTATTTGTAAACTGAGACGCTTATGTTTTATGCTCATTATTGTGACCGTCATAATAGGCCATATTACGGATCTTGTCCGTCCGTTTGTACGTCTGTCTGTGAGTCTGTCTGTCCGTCTGTTCCACACGGGTTCCTAAGTCAAAAACAGCTTAGAAAAACCAAAATTGGTATAAACTTTTTCCGAAGTATGAGAAACTGACGTGCCGACTTTTAGTTTTTTTTTTATAAAGTCAAGGAATAAAATCATAGACGTCAAAAAGTTAGAAATGACGTCTGTCCGTCTGTCTATGCAACACAGGCTCCTAAGTCGAAAACAAAAGGCTTTAAAAACCAAAATTGGTGTAAACTTTTTTCCAGGGCAGGAAAAACTATTGTGTCGATTTTTAGTTCATGATGTCAGAAAACGAGGTCGGAAATGACGGGAATCTCGCTTACATATAGGGCCTGTCGTTTAACGGCTGGCAGATCGGGCGCTGACTGGCCAGCAGACTGACGTGCGTCGGCAGCTCTGCTACCCACTGCGCACTGCCGTCTTCGTATTCGACCGATCCACCCAGACGAACTCAGCCTGGCCATTTTTCCGTGGGTAAGCAAATGAATACTCCCGATGTGACCACGGCCATCGCTAGGGAAGAAACAGCGAGTTCTGCCCACTAGATCAAAGTATGGTTAGACATAATTGACTATGAGCGCCCATATAACCTTCGGCTACTTAGCGCGTCGACATCTGCCTGTGCTTGTTGCGTAACGCGTTCTATCTCTTTTCCTACCTTCTCAATTCCCCTTTCTCCCCCAAATCCAGCCACGGGGCACAGGAAAGCGCTGTAAGCTTTCCAAGCGAAATCTGGACCGTAAACGCAATTTGACGCTTTATACAGCTCTAGCGGCAACATTTTTTCAGTCGTTTAAGTGCAATCCAAACGACTCTTAAAAAATTCCAGAAAAGGGTTGGGGTTAAACCCGTTAAACCTACCACTTAAATACGGTCCTGACTACACCGTACAATAACGAATCCACATCAAAGAAGACCCTGGAATCGCGCTTAAGACCATCACAATAATAAGCGCCTTGAATCATGCATTAACGTCTTCTGCACTACATGCATCGCCAGCGCCGCCGCAGATATTCACAGATTTCTATAAAGCCTATGCCTAATAATTTCTCTCTCTCGACGCGGTCGTTTCTATTCGACGAGACTGTTTCCGGTGTCCCATTATAGGATCCCCCTAGGAAAGTCTCCCCCGGCCGACAATTTACCGCCAAAAATATCTGCCCCGCTCGGCGGCCGCTCGGGCGGGACAGATTTTTTACCGGCAAATTGTCGGCCAGGGAGACATTTCTGGGGAGGGGGGCGATCCTATAATGTGGAGAGACTTTACATGGAGTCGGCGATATTTTAGTAAGGGATAGACATATCAAATCCGCGATCATTATTCCCCGGGCGGATTTTTCATCGGGGAGACATTTTAATGTGACACCGGCTCCGTGGCTTATCTTGGAGTCACACGGGCGAGCGTCGTCGGTCGTTAGCTACTATAGCTTTTGACCGACTGCTAATCTACACGCCCTGCTTTCGTCTCGTCTGGTAAGTTATATCCTACAGACCTACATCATACGTATCGTCCGGCTGCACCCCATTTCCCGCCCGTTTCGAGACGGCAAGCGACTTGGAGTGCCACGACGGTGCTTTTCATCACTTACGTAAGAGGCTATGGATAGAGGGTGGGCCAGAAAGTGGCACCCTTTCAACTACGTCGATGTGATGCCACAAAAACTGCTAAACACCGGATACACCGCGAAACACTGAGATCCGGCGAAATTCTGTTGACATTGTGCGCTATATAAATCTACTTACGTGACCCCAAAAGGTCACACTCGTGACCCCATTATCTTTGAGGCGCCATATCTCCATAACGGTGCAAGATAGACGCATGGTGACGATGGACCTTTTATAGTAAAGCGCTAGTGACAAATCGAATGGTCTCGTGACTGACAACGTCTGTTGTTTAGTTAAAATAATACAGAAAGATGAAAGGGTCTTTGCTGCTGTACCACTCACTGCCACTATAACTTGTACAAACGTTCGTTTGTATTGCGATATTTGTTCGGTGATGCACATTAGATTAGATTTTGCATGTAGATCTGTTGTAGCTCTACCGTATTTCATTTTCTTTTCTTTTCTTTTTTCTTTTTTTATCGATATTGTAACGATTATGCTGTTATATTCTGTTTTTGCAATGGCGTTTGACCGTTGTTTAATAAAAGATTACTTACTTACTTACTTACAATTTGAAATTAAACTGTTTTATTTTTTCTACCGGTCTAAACGGCTCACTGATTATATTTATATGGACATATACTGTAAACTATCGAAATGCATTGGACAGACTCCGTGTTCGTATGAACATTATCTTGTTGGGTTTACTTTTAATCTCGCCATTCTTTACACCGGATGGATCTGATCTATTATCATTCAGCAAAATCAAGAGTTTCAGACCTGACCACTAGCCAACGGAACAAATCAATATTGTATGCAAACTATCTGCTTAATTAAAATAAGTGTCTTGGTAAGACTATTTAAGACTCTAAAGTCTGGACTGTAGCCTTAAAGTGCGTACAAGCGATAGTATAAATTGAACTGCAAGTTCGGTTGTTTTGTGCACTCCGCGCAACGCAACTAAACTGGAATTTCAATTTAGTTTAGTTCAATTCATTTTTGTCGCGTTGCACACCCATTTATTTTAATTCAGCCGTGTAAATGCCTTTAAAATAACACGAGTTTCTGCTTTTCAACGCAGGTGTGTAGTAAAGTAAACGGCCCTAGCAGATGGACAGAATAGCCTATGGCTAAAGCTCAATTTCCACTTTCGGCTGTCCCAGATTTGCAGTAGCCGTTGCCACTATTTGGAATACTCTTTCATGAAGTGGAGTGTTGTTTTCGTCGTCACTAACTCAAAGCATTTTTTTCTAACCCAGATTATAGGTCATGATAGTACCCTACCCGTCGACATTGTGTTGTACGAATATTTATTAGTTTGTTTACTTACTTAAATATATTTATATAAACTTGTTATGCTTATTCGCTTATTTGCTGTCATATTGTGCGTGTGTGTTTGTAGTTTGCTCAACAAGTAACTTAATCGATCGATAGATAGATTCGTTGCACAATAGTTGCATAACAGATCCACAATACCAAAGTAGTAAAATTTTGCCCCAAACTCCACTTGTGCCGATATGTGGCCGATGTGTTGTGTAAAATGGTGCGACAACGAGCTCGACAAAAAATGTATTTACGAGAATCAAAAACTTACAACAAATTTACAACAGCCTAACACGCCAAGATGTTGTACAACTTGTACGACTTGTTGTCCGACAAATCTACGAGAGATCGAAGTGTGGTTTTGGCTTAAAGCGACAGTCACGTTCAGGCGAAGACGCCGATTACGAAATTGTATAAATGACAGTCACGCAGAACGTACAGGCCTACCGTGATGGACAGACAGGTAGTAAACAGAAAATGATGGCCGAAGCTCGATGACAGGAAGCTAATTATTCACTCGCCTTGTGACAGCATCAAAACAGGAAAGCAGGCCTATGCCAGTCAGAGCTGGACAAATTACCGAATCCGGTCACGGCTGTACTTAATTGAGAGAAGTTAACGGGTTCAACCCCTCCCCAAAATGTTGGGATTTTTCACTTGACAAATAAAAAAACACAGCCATCTGCATTGCACATGAACGACTAAAATGTTAAATTTGTGGAAAAGCAAAGAACGGGCAGAAAAACGAGGGAAGAAGAGCTAGAAGTTAATACCCTTCGAGCAAAAATTACGGCTGCGGCCTTGATTCCAGCGTGTAATTTAATTGCAAATTACACACTGGATTGCTTTCGTCGATTGTCGGAAGTTTGTCTTCAGTATTCCTGGCCACAGGGACATTCTGTGTCCTATTTGGTTGCCGATTTGAAGCCGAGTCGACAACCTGTTTTGCAGAAATAAGAATACCAAAGTAACTGGCGCAAAAACGCATGTTCAACTACCGGGTTTGCTAAAAAAGTAACATTTTTAACTATCGTACATATAACCTGCCCAAAATTAAATTTACAGAAAACAATTTTAACATTTTTGTGATTTACTTACAGTTTAGATGTGCTCGTTTATCCGAGAACAGTTTTGTAGCCTACATCAGCAGACGACGAAAGACTGTGCAATGATAACGTCAATTAATGAAAAAAATACGAAAACAAACAAAAATTACAAACATAATGCATCTAACAAAGGAGAAAACCCAAATAACAAAAAAATGTTATTTTGGTCTACCCCGTAGATTATAGTCAGTTTTTCTTTATTTAATAATCTTGATACGGGGATCATGTAAAACGGATTAAAGGAAGCACGCATGGTGTCACGTATCTATTCTAACAAGCACCAGTCTTGTCCATTCGGTTACGGAAACACCATAAGCAGCAACAGCAGCAGCAGCAGCAGCAGCATACAAAGCAACAGCATCCGTTCTATAGACATAATGAAAGCAGGATAGGTCGTAGAAAAAAATTGCGGAAAATGTTAAACTGGCGGAAAAGATTTTTTTCACTCGACAAAGCACATAAACGACTAAAACCACTGCCATGAGATGTGTTTTAAGCGCTTAGCACGCACTTGTTTTCGAAATGATCCAAGTCGGACAGTAAAAATGGATATCAATCAGTCTTTTCCTGTACTCTGTCTGCAGTCTTAAGGCGCGTACAGAACGACGTAACTGAACTGAACTGAACTGATTTAGTTTTTGACGAACTGGTCAATGAGTAAGCAGTAATGGACTATACAGTAGGCACGGTCTAACGGCGTCGGTGTCTACGTGAGTACGGCCACGTACGCGTCAACAATGACCAAGCGTTTTTAACTTTAGACCTATTTCACATACAGTTCCGCGGAGATATGGCTTTACGATACATATTTCCCGAGAAACTTGCGACGGACATGATCTCAATCTTCTTCTGTCAGTTACAAAATCAGCAGCATCAGCAGCAGCAGCAGCAGCCCAAGCTGGTCTTGCGCAATACAGTAAAATGCAGAGCAGGATACTCTTTCGTCAGATCCCGACAAAACCGTCACTGTCACCGTCGCCACGACAGACGTTTTTTCTTCTAATTATTTTTCTCAGGTACGCGAAGATCGCGGCGTTGTATTGTGTCGAAAGTGGCAGCTAATAATTGGCGTGATTGGCAGCTCATTCGGCTGCTCTCGGTATTTTTAGTTTTAGTTTTATGTATAGTTTACCAAATGCTAATTATATTGTAGGTACTGGCTTGCAGCCAGCCAATAGCCTTAGTAGGCGGATACTGCAGCGGCGCGCATAGCGGCGCGGCAGTCTGTGGCAGTCAGTCGTCAGTTGAGTCCTCGTTGAGTCGAGTCG
>Ga0056128_1004455_pt1 | contig 17516 bp, 17 predicted proteins | sample WorMetLIZISLAND2_FD_71113 | JGI IMG/M metagenome (GOLD analysis project Ga0056128, IMG submission 71113) | Marine gutless worms symbiont microbial communities from Max Planck institute for Marine Microbiology, Germany - Olavius geniculatus... ... | reverse complement strand
TTGTTGTGTTGTCAGCGCAATAATTTATTATTTAGTACATTTCTGATGCACAGTATTTGGTGAAACGCCTTGCATAGGCCTACCTTACAGCGTAATTTGTGATATTTTGTTCGATGGTGCAGCCACCTCGGGAATCGGTTTACAACGCCCAGTTTAGTGATGGTCGTAGTAAAACACCTGTATTAAGAGTCACGTCAAGTGCACATAATGCTGATCGCTTGCATTTATTGAGTTGTTATATTACGCGTGAGAGCAGTAGCGCGAAAGCAGCTACTGCTTTCATCGCGTCTTAGCCATCGTAATTTTGTCCATCCGTCTGTCTGTCTGTCTCTCCATCTATCCGTCCGACCGTCACACGGTAGGAAAGAGATAGGGCCTAGGTTAGACCTTGGCACCACGGTACTATCGTTTGTGATCCAGATAGAGAATTTGGTATTTGTATATTAAGTTAGCGTGAACACCCCAATTTTCAGCTATAACCATTGAACCGGAAATGCTACAGGCTTTCGCGCGTCCCGTGAGCCTTAGCTCAAATTTCTTGTTTCCTTTCGTCTCTCCCCTTGGAACTGAAATAACATCGAGCAAACATCAAGCATGCCTGATGGAACCCCGCTCCCTGGCTCAAATGTAAGCCTAGGCTTAGCCCACAGCTGATCACGTGTTATATAGGCCTTCCAATTACAACCCGCCCGCCCTCTTAATTAGCATGCTAATTACCACAGCTCGTCGAGCTAGCTGGATGACTGCTGGCAAACAGCGAGCAGACGTCGAGCAATTAGCACGTGTATTTTGAATGCATTTGCTCGACGTTTGTGTAAACGGGGTATTAGTTTACGTGCTAGATAAAACTGGCAGCTTGTCTGTCAGAGTTTTCAAACGCTAATCCTTGGTTATTGTATCGTATCGTATAGGCTGCAGTATGATGGTGTATGACTTGAGGACACGTCGTATACCGATGGTCGTACGTAGTCGCCTACTGGTCCAGCCGGACAGCGTTCTCCTGACGACCGACCTGGTCTACATCATAGCCGTTCAGCACGGCTTCATAGTCGTCTGGCGGCTGGTTGAGACGCCAGCAATCACGGCCTATCATAAGTACATGACCGACGACTGGCCAGCCGACGACGAACGCTTATCCGACACCGATTACTTTTTCAATGACGACGCTTACGACGAAGAGCAGGTAAAGTTAAAGGTGGTGTATGGTACATATGCAGTGAAGTCCTGGCAGCGGGAAGGGGCAGTTGTCCCCACCTCGCCCCTAAAATTTGCGCTTTCTAAAAATTGTGTTTTCGTGGAAAACTTTTCTTCCAAAATGCAATATTTGGGGCTGAAGTGATGTCAGCTTCCATTTTGAGGGAATTCAGGGTAAAAATTGACATTTTGAGCACCCGCAATCTCATGTGTGCAAAATTTGCAGCCATCTGTTTGAAAATTGCAACTTCCTATATTTCCTGTCCCTCCTAACTTTTTACCTACGCACGACGCCGCTGCTAACAGGGCTGTAGAAATCTACGTTTTTAAAGAAAAAACACTGTTGAAGTATCTAAGTATTATTATCGTGTTATTGTTATTAGTGTGACAACCAATTTGGCCATTTTACGAGAGTCGATGGGAGAAGCTTGTTATCAAAAGAGTCTTCTCATATAAAGCTCCCAACATTTGGAACTTTCTCCCTCAGTCAGTTAGACATTGTATTTCCGATCCAATCTTTAAACGTCATCTCAAAACCCACCTACTCAGTTTATAATAGCAGTCACTACCCATCTAGCGACTGCCGGCGCCTCAGATTCAGCTCGCTGACATTGAGCGCCTTACAAGTGACTATATTATTATCATAATATTATTGTAAGTTAAAAACAAAGCTGGAATGGCTATTGGTCCTGTGGATCCATGGAAAACGAGTCGTGCAAAAGCACCGAGTTAAAACGTTTTTTGTTATTATTATTATTATTATTATTCGTCGCTGCCAAGTGAGCCATGTCCCAATGTAGGTCCACAGTACACATGGGCCGGTCTGTAGCAGGTTGATAGAACGAAACAGTCATCAGGTGGCAACAGGAAGAAAGGTGTTATGATGCGGTATATTCTCAAGATCGGCACGACAGCCGAATGTGTGGTCCAGACGACCGATTCGCAGCTGATCGTCGGCACCGACAAAGGACTTCTGGTCAACTTCGACCTCAGTCTACTCGACGAAGGTCAGTTCGATCGCTGCATTTCTCATGGGCGTAAACAGAAAGTTGGGGGGGGCGGACTGACACCTGATGGGCCAAAAATGTAGGACGGGGTACGAAGGCCATCATTATCATCATCATAGCCGGAAGCAGGCCAAAGGCCTCTATTTCCGTTCGTAGTACAGGGTGCGGCAAAAAAAGTAGCCCCCAAAAGTTTTTCGCTGTTTTCTCAGCAACTGTTCAACATTTTAATTTGAAATTTTACTAAAACCTTCTATATTTAACTGCGAAGTACTATGTGATTCTGTGAAAAATGACGAAGCCATAGACTTTTTAACATCACCGCCTACCGATTTTTTAGCATTAAAAATCAAGCTAAAATGCTATTTCATTCTTAAAAACCGGCTATCACGTTACTGCCAATGACGTCACAGTGACGTTCTGATAAACAGTAATGTATTTCGCTTATAAATTATCACTAAATTATCGTTCTTTCAAAGCAATCGCCAGCAGCCCACCGGGTTCATCTTCCAGCAGGACGGCGCACAGCGCACAGAACTGGCTGCAGGACAACTGTCCAGATTTTATCACAAAAAAACTATTGGCTTCCAAATTCAAACCCAATGAACTATAGCATGCAAGGTGCAGTGTTGGAAGCTTACTGCAAAAAACTTAAACCAAAGCCAAAAACAATCGCCAAAAGTCAAGAAAACGCTTCAGGTTATCTGGGGCAACCTGCCACAAGGACCGATCGACAAGGCTGTGAAAGACTTCTCAAATTAAGTGACTGAAGGCTTGTGTTGGAGCTTGGAGCTGGCGGTGGACACTTCAAGCATTCACAGTGACAATAAAATTCTGGCGTCTAATCATTTGTTAACTGTGTTGTTTTAACGATGTTATTGAATTGCTGACATTGTAGCGTGAACATTTTAATGCTGAAAAATCGGCAGACGGTCATGTTCAAAAGTTTGTAACTTTGTCGTTTTTCAACAGAATCACATTTTACTTGGCAGCTAAATGTACAAGTTTTCAACGAATAAAGCTTTGAAATTTCGAATCAAAAATTCCAAACGGTCGCTAAAAACAGCAAAAAAATTTAGGGGGTTACTTTTTTGGCCGCACTCTGTAGATACTTCAACACAAATATCAACAAAAAAACTAAACTAGACCTAATATTGTTTTTAGAGCATATGCGTTTTGAAAGCCGAAAAATGTGCTTGCGTTCCTCCGCTGGGAAAGTTCACAGCGCTCCCCAAATCTTCTGGCTGCATGTGAGAGGAAAAGGAGTTGGGAATGAAGGGGAGATAAGGAAGTAGGAAAGAGGACAGAAGGAAAAGATTGGTCAGCCTTTTGATCTGAATGTTATATTCGTTGGATCTGTCAAATGGATACTTTCGGAGGCGAGAGTGCGTGAGTGAGCAGTTTCTTATCAGCACATCAGCTTATTTAAGGTTGGCTCTACAGTGCCATTCAGGTATTATAACGAAAAAGAGGTAGGCCTAATTAGCAAATAGTTATTAGGCCCCTAGATAAGGTACTTTGATGGAAAGAAATATCCTTTAAAATGTCGATGATAAAACGTTTAAGCTTATTGTATGGAACAGTAGGCCCTAGTTGCAAAAAAACTTTTCAGAGTAGCAATAGCTAAGTATCTCTCAGTGGCGTAGCCAAGGTTTGGATGTAGGGGGGCACTTGAGGTGTAGGAGGTTTGTCTCTTCCCTAGACATTTTTTTGGATTTTGTGTGTGAAAGTGAATTGTTTTGGTACATTTTTTGCTCCGTTTTGAGAAAAATCAGCTCAAGTTGGACACTAAATAATTGTCACTCGTGGTCTCTCCTAGAGAAGGGGGGAGCACACGTCCCAGTGCCCCCCATGGCTACGCCGATGGTATTTTGTCTTATACAGAGGCGATAACTAAGATGACGGCGAGTCGGCCGTTCGCGACGGTGTTGCCTGAGGTGCGTCACGACGCTCAGATAACGTGCGTCTGCGTGTCGAGCAAATCTGACGAGCGATACATCGTCTGCGGCTCCGCCGACGCCAAACTGAGCGTCTTCGACCGACATCTCAACCACCGACAGGCACTGCTCGTCGAACACGACGACCAGGTGGGCTTGGTACAGAGCGACGTAACTGATCTGAACTGAAGTGGTTTATTTTTCGTTGGAACTGACGTCACATGCGTCATGCATGGCACGAATGATGGGCGACAGGACGTGGCCTAAAATGCATGGGTTCAAGCAGTCATGGCGAGACAGTCGACTGGAGAGTAGGGACTAGGGATGCTCGCCCATTGGTCATTGGTTGACGCGTACGTGCGCCTACTAACGTGGTCGCACTGTCGCCGGCGCTGTTAGAAGGCGCTTACTGTAATGCATTACTGCCTGCCCATTGGTCGGTTCGTCGAAAACTAAACCATGTCAGTTCAGTTCCGTCGCTCTGTACGTGTCTTTACTGTCCCCGGTAGCGGCGGCAGTATTGTTTTCAGAGTTGTTGCTAAGTTTTTTTTCTCTCTCTGTTAACATGATAACTCGTCATCGAGCTGGCTCGTCCAGCTAACATATAGCCAGCTCGTCGAGCAAGCTTGATCGTGTAAACGGGGTATTATACCTGTTTACACGATCAAGCTGGCTTGACGAGCTGGCTATATGTTAGCTGGATGAGCCAGCTCGATGTTTGCTTGATCGTGTAAACGGGGTATTATTGTGCCAAATGTGTATTCAGGTGCTGTGCGCGAGCATAAGCCCGTGCGATCAGTTCGTCATGTCTGGCTCTTCAGATTGCAGCGTTCGTCTCTGGCAGCTGCGGACTGGCTGTCAGTTGGCGGTGTTTGACGCCTGCGTTGACGTCTACCGTGTGCTTGTCTACGGACAGGATGATCACGACCATCAGTTGCGTCTTGCCGCGCTCAGCGCTCGCCTCACCAATCGCAGGCTCATGCTGTTTCGCACCTATAACCTCGCCACCACCAACGCCGCAATGCAGTTCTAGACAGCGCGGTGCACGAAAATACCTGGGTTTTTCTGAGCAAAATTTTAAGCTTTTCTTAAAGGTTTATTTAGTTCTAGACTCACTGGATGTAGTAGGCCTACTTTAGACGTCCCACCGCCTGATCTTTTTTTCCGAAATAAATAAACTTCAGCAATTTGAAGACTTGGAACAACTCCCAATCGATTTCTGCGACTTATAGTGAAGAGTAGCCTAAGGGTAAGCCCTAAGTTGCAAAAGCGCAACCACGTTCTCAAAGCTGGATAACTATTTTCCTCCCTTCCCAATATCCTTTCCCCTCCCTCCTTCCTTTTTAGCCGACCGTACTTAGGTAACGGACGAGCTTATAGTACGGTTGTCATCTGTCATCGTCCGTAACAGATGTATTGTGGCTAAACGGTAGGTCGTAGGGGATACATTTACACTAATAATTAGCTCTGTAGGGCCTATCATAAACCTACGCATGCAAAATTCCAGCGATCTAGTGCAAGGGAACATTTTTAAATTCGGTGTTGAATGGAAGGGGTAGGAAAAATGTGCGTTTTTTCAACCGAAACGGTGAGAGATACGGCCAAGGTTAATATATTAATCACTAATAGAAAGTGCCATACGCCCTGTCAGATGAGAGGGAAATCATTGACCTTGGATGACTTTGAAGGTCACTGACAACCAGTACGGTCGGCTAGCCTAGTGACAGCTGGACTTCTTGTCATTTTCTTTCCCTCCACACGGCTGGCTGTAAAAAAGCTAAGTGGACATTACTGACCGGGCCGTCGGTGGTTGCGCCAAGGAGTGTCGGGTCCATATGCGAATGTGTTTGTTATCTGAAGCTGACATAAACCTCGGCATGGTTAATTCCTCACGGATGGTTGTGTTGGAAGTACAAACTTGCTTTATGCTGCTTTATTTATACTGTTTACTGTTGACGCTAGTCATTTTGTAGTGTGTTGTGTAGTGTTTTGTAGCGTGTATGCTACCTCCGCCTAAGCAAAGCAAAGAAAGAGGTTATGTTTTGTTTGGGTCCGTCTGTCCGTCAGCTGTTTACTCGACAAGTTAGCCTATGAAGGGATTTTGATGAAATTTCGCCCTGGAGTTGGGCACGACCTAAGCAAGAAGTGGAGCGATTTTGATGCTGATCCGCATTCTTTTGCCGACTCTACACCACTAAAAGATAGTAGGTGAAGTCCTTTATGCATACGCCAGGTGGCAGAACGTTTTCTCTGCGGAGGTTTCAGATATTTGATTGCTTCTAGTCTGTCGCTGTGATAGTTTATGGATGGACGCTGTGTAAACGGTAGGCCATGATGTTTGCTGTTAGGCCACGCGTTCACAGAGGACGTCTTAGTAGATATTCTTAAAAGGTTAACGGTGGTGATATAGCTCTTAATGGGAAGACCGTCTCAGAGCTACGGAGCGTCACCTGCCATATGGGATCACACGGTGTTACCTGCCACCCGACACAGGTGAACGCGCCCCGTTCCGGATATCCATTGATGATGATGATGATAACCCCAGCCAGATAGGCAGGCACTCGATTTACATACCACGGAGGGCTGGAAGGCTGAGTTGATCTAGGCGGCTGGTTACATGCCGAGATGGTTTACCTGCCCGTAGACAGCCACCCATCCAAGTACTAACCCAGCCCGGTGTAGAGCAACTTCGTTGATCGGACACAACGCGTTACCGCTATGCCACGCAACCAACCCATTTGGCCTTAAGACGTTAAAAACGTCTGATCTGAAGTCATAGCTCCATGTACATGTAGAAAGCAAGTCGTGGGAAAAAGTAACTGGCTCTAATGCATGTTCACCAGGGAAATGATCTGTGCTGAGGATGTAGGTGGCTTTAGAGAATGAAATTCTGTTACGCTAGTAGAGTTAGTACTTAACAGATGAACTGCTTATTTGTGACCAACACAGAATGTCAAAAATACAGTTTTTTTAATTCATAACAGCCACAAACATTACTAGTTAACAATAATTATAATGCAGTGTATTTTATACGCTGCGATACAACAACTTTACTTCTTGGAATTGGCAAGAAAACGTATGCAGAATGACAACCCGTGTGCATATTTTGACAAGCAACCCAAAAGTGGTGTTACACATTCGCACAGGGGTGCCCCCACCAGTTTAAGTAAAATAATATTTAACAAAAACAGAAAAATTGTAAGTTCAGGTTACAGAAAGCAAGCCAAAGTTAACAAAAAATATGGCCTCCTCTTTACATTTCAAAACTGCACGAGTTCTTCTTTAGTGGTTACAAAATCCTGAAGTACATTGTGTAATTGTATCAACGGCCATATGCTGTAAAACATAAAAGCATTTATCAAAAGTATGTATTCTGTTTGCTAATGGGGCTTGTTAAATACTGATTACAGGGTTCCCACTCTTTTACTGAAAAACAATCCAGCACTTTCCAGCACCCCCATGAACAATTTTCCAGGACCTTTTCGTAGCCTGCGAATGTTAAAATATCACGTACTAACACAACAAAGTTAAAAGTAAGGGACTGCAAGTAATCTGCGAGCAAATCAGGCAGAAAAAATGATTTCTGTTTGAGCCTATGAAAAAAACAGAGCCTATGAAAAAATGTGTCATTTTCAAGGATATTTTTCAGGACTTTCCAGGTCCTGGAATTCTCAAGAAAAAATCCAGGACTTTCCATGAGCTTCCAGGAGGCATGGGAACCGTGAGATTACTGACCGCAAAAGTTTGGCTAAGTGGACGACTGTGCAGTTAAACAGCTAAACTCACACTGATGAAAAGATGGCCTGCAAAATTTGGAACAACACCTTTGTGGTTATTTCGCAACAACAAAAAAATTAATAAAGAGTAAAAATTAATATCTGGGTATTTGAAACTGAGACTAACTATAGTCGCTGTCGTCAAATAGCGCTGAGCCTTTGAAGAGCTCTGTGGCAAAGTCTCCAGTCACTCTAACAAATCCTGACCAATAACTTGCCACTGCAATTTACCACACAAATAACAACAAAAGTAACAACGATTCGCTTTAGAAATGTACAACAATGCATGCTGAACGTCACAATAGGCTGAACGACATAATTATGTGATGCAGAAATGACTCTAAAATTAAACTACAGCTTCAACATAAGGGCCTATTATCAGCCAAGGTCACTGCCCTTTATAAAGTGAACACCTGGAGGTGATTTCGCAAAGGCAGAAGCGAGAGATTTGATTGCCAATAATATTCACTGGCTGCATTAGCAACAGTTTCGTGGAAAAACTGGCCTACATCAAATACCAAAGTGCACAACAAAGAACAAGGCATTTTTGCATAATTATAAGGAAATACTATCTATAATTTAGCACAAACGCACCACTACAGTTCTTCAATATCCACTTACAACACAACAAAAAACAACAGCATTTAATGGTAAAAATTGTAAAAGGACATGTGCTGAACGTCATAACTGTTGAACGACTGACTTATCTGGCAAAGAGTGAACATAAACCAATATAAATATCAAGTGTTGCGAGACAACTAGTGATTGTATTTCCATGGCTGTCTTCACCAGTCCCGAATCCCGGGATTAGCGGAGCCCCAGTCCCAGGTTTCAGGATTATAAAAAATTTGTCAAAATACTGCTTTTTGACTGTTAAATGATACAAATTATAATTCTGGCCATCAAATGAATAAAATATTTCATTTGTGCAAGATTCCTACTCCTTGCTACATGCTGCAAAATTTTATTGCGACAGTCACAGCCACTTCCTACAGTTTGGATACCGGATATACCTTCCATAAGTCCATTAGGGATACTAAAGTAACGACCAGTCTGTAAACCTAATTGCAGAAATGGAATCCTGGCATCATGAGTTTTTCAATCCCAGATCCTGGGATTGCAAGACTACGTACAACCTCAACTTTTTATCATCAAATCTGGCTAAGAACGTTTAGAGGCTGCATGCCCTTTCCGAAGCTGACTGCAAATTCGCTGGACACTTTCTCTACGCAGTGTTGCAATCTCAGGATTGAATTCTCCCGGGATCCGGGATTGAGAAATTTTAAATTCTATCTTATGACTAGAAATGTATACAGCATGGTGTTGTAGTCAAGTGCTTAACTGTCATGCATGTGCAATAATAAACTGTGCATACTTTGTACTCGTGACACATAAAAACACTGTCTGCATTCACAAATATATGATACGAACAACACGGTTTTCATGCTAACCACGATGTAAGTCCTTTTATCAAAGGTCTCCACGTATTAACCGAAAATAGACGCCTGTCCAAATCAAAGTCTGCATTCTCGAAACTAAGCAACATCTTAAGAAAGACTCGGGAAAATTCTTAGCAAGTTTTGAGAATGGGTCCCGGAAGCTCTTCCGTGCAACAGTTAGAAAGCGACAAGTACATTTTGGTCGCTATCATTATTATTATCGTTATTACTATTCACAGAAATAAAACCAACGACAATATGCATTAGTTTTACCCTGTATTACTAAAACAACCATGACCAGAAGACATATACAGAAAAACAACAATCAACTACATTGGTCATAAAACAACATTCGGTGCTCTTACGATAACACAGATGTCAGCAGGGGCATCATTTAGGGGGGTTGTAGGGGTCTACGGACCCCAAGGATTTGAAATTTTATTTTTCCCCCTGTAAATCGTACCTTTAAAACAGTGTTACTGCTGCAAAAACAATATGTTACATAAACTGAGACCCCCCAAGGATTACTGAGACCCCCCAATGATTTACTGCAATGACGCCAATGGACGTCAGTAACAGAATGCTGATATCAACCTCACGTAATTGCGTGAACGCAGGTACAGCAAAGAGCCGACAATAGCTACGTGCGATCAGCTTCATGTTGCAAATCATACCAACCCCCAAGTCACGAAGCCGATTATCATCATAGTGCAAAAGATATGCAGCATAAAATATAATCACCTGAAAAATACACTTTAAAGTTAAAGTGCAACAATATGAATACAAAAGCTAACATATTTTGCAGCAAAGCTGCAGAAAAACGGCCACGATATGACACCAGAGCATCAACACGATAACTCACTCGATAAGGTCAAAAAGTGCAGTTTTTAACACATCCGACATGTGCACAGATGCTTTATTTTACATAAAAACAGCCTTCATACATCAAAGAAAACACCTGGGGGTGATATTAACAGTGTACTTGGCAATGCAATATGCCAAAAATACACCGTTACACCACTATGATGCTAATAAATGCTGGTGTGGCACGTAAGTAAGCGACAAACCCTGACTAGATTTTACCTGATAATTCGCCACATTTGGTGATTCCCCGACTTTTCCCCGATGTATGTCAAATCCCCGACAACTGACCAGGGCTTCTGTCCCTATAGCTGGTGGGTGCAGCTTGTGCCCAGTGAAATTGGGGAGGGGGAGTTTGTTGAGTGTGTATTCGAAACGAACTGCTATCACCAGAAATGCTACTTTTAGCTCAAAATGCATCACCAACCGTTTGGCAGCTGGGCTCTGCATGGACCCGCTGGGGAAGCTGACAGCACTGCCACACACCCCCTAGTTGGACTAAGGGTCTGAGGCCCTTGCAAGGGGAAGGGGGATGTAACAGAAAGAAAGGGGAGTTGAAGGGAAACCTGGGGAAACAGGGAAGATGAGTGGGGATAAAAATGTGGAAGGCCAAGGGAACAAAGGGAGGGGGAACTTGAACCAATTTCGATTCTACACGATGTTTCATAAAAAGGACCCCTTTTTGTTTTTTCATAATTCATTCAAATGATGATCAATTTACACAAAATTTTTACCAGTTGTAGCTGAAGAAATACTAATTCAAAATATTGCAACAAAATAGGGCAGTTAATTAAATATTCTTTGCTAGTTGTAATGTAATGCTGACATCATAATGTGTCACGGATACAAGCTTGAGAGCCTCAACTCGTGCTGTCAGTTGCTACTCTGCTCTAATGGTGAAAAATTTGATTCACTGACAACAAATTTTTGAAGATTTACAGTTGCAGCCACAAAAACGTGCAAAGCGATCGCATTTACGTGTCTGTGGGGACAGCTGGAATTTCGCATGTTCGAGCAAGACAGTGCACTAGCTCACCGAGCTTGCAAAACAGTTGCATTTTTGGATAGCAAGATGCTTGATTTCATGTCCCCAGGTTGCTTAGTGCTAACACAATAAACATTTTTCATTAGCGAACCAGATTAAGTTCGCCATCGAAACAGGGTAGCAACAAAAAGGGGTCCTTTTTATGAAACACCGTGTAAATTCGGGGTGGGGGATAAGATGGTCAGCATGAAGACAAGTGTTGGGAGTGCATGGTGCAGCGTTGAGGTGGTCAGTCTCAAACTCTGCAGCGAATGTGTGCGATGTTAAGAGCTACTGACAGACAGACATCATCACTCGTGTCGATCGGGAATAGACAAAGCTCATTCTCAACTGAGGACACTGCTTTGTACTTGTGGCTGTTCGTCGCCGGCTTAAAATTCTTGGGTGTTCCCGGCAGAAATGACTCGAGGTAACCCTCGGTGATGTCAGTGAAAGCTATCATCTTCTCGTTTGCCTAAATCACATGACATGATATCATTCTGCATTCATTTCATATTGGACGAAGGTATTCATTAACAGTGGAAAATCAAAAGTTCCTACAGGTCTTCTGTAGCAAAATTCCCTGGCTTTCCCATGACTTTTCCAGTCACGGAATGACAATTTCCCTGCCCTTATCAAAACAGTAACCCTATTGCACAAATTTCAAAATAGTACACTATATCATAAGGTAATGAAACCATATTAATGGAGCAATATGCAAATGGCAGAAGCCCTGGTTGGGAGGTCAGAGGAGCAAAGCCCCTCTGAAGCTGAAACACTTCTAGCTATTGGGTTTTTAATGGAAGCTGCAAATTTGCCTCATTTTTTAATATTTAGAGACATTAAAAAAATCACATATATCTGCAATCTGCATCCTTTTCCCTGACTTTTCAAAAATAATATTTTTCCCTGACCACACAAATTCCTCAACTTTTTCCAGTTTTTCCCTGACCTGTAGGAACCCTGAGAATCACAATCACCATGTAATAATTCGCAGTAATCTATTTAAAACTGCAATGGAACTGAACATCCCTGATAACTAACTATTAAGAGCATGTAACACATTTGGGGGCCCTAGTAAGTTGCAATATTCCAAAAGACAGTTGCAAATAATTCACAGAAAATATTATGACCAATCAGAATCTCAATTCTACCCCTAAATTTGCTCAAAATGCACCATGGGTTACAGTGGCAAATCCAAAACTTGGGCATAGGGGGGGGTGGAAGGGTAAGAGGTGGGGACTGGAGAGGGGGCTTTGCCCCTCCACAGGAAATTGTTAAAACTTTTAAAGCAAAAATGACGCATTTTTGTACAAGTTTCACCATTTTAAAGACACATCCATTCAACAGGGCGGAGCCACCCTCTTCCACCCCCTCCTTTGAATCCACCACTGACGGGTTACAAAAAATAGGGACTATTTGCAATTTTCCAATAGACAGCTACAAACTTCTATCAAGATTTCAATTCTGCTCCTAAATTTGCCCAAAATTAGAAATTTCCAGCCCCAAGTTATGTATTTTTAAGAAAGCTTTCAGACAGAAAAAAATTTTTCTGATAGTTTAAAATCTATGTCACTTAATGATCTGTTCAGCAAACACCATACAAAGACGTACCCTACGATGTAAATTCTTTGAGATAACAGTTCCGCGTGTTTTGACAACAAATGCATCCGACTTGCTGGAACGGTTGTCGACGTATCTTGTTAGAGCAGACAACAATCCGTCCTGATCAACAGCAGAAACAACGGGGAGAACGTTGTGCTATAATGGACACATGTGGGTATGTAGACAAAAGAATGACAACAAGCTCAATCTACTATTATGTGTATGATAAATAGGAATGGTAAAAAATCATGGAAAAAATAGCAAAAAAACACAGCAAACTTTTGTGAAAATCGCAAAAATCATCGCAAAATCACGGCATCAAATTACAGGCCCCAAAACCATTATAAAGTCTATAAAATGCAATATCTAACATTGACGACCATCATTACATTAAGTGCAGAGTTTTCATCTGTAAAATTTTGTCGCGGCGAAGCATTAAAATACATATTTCTACGACAACGTCACGGTCACATATTGAGCCAGCAAGTAACAAAGCATACGGACTTCGGTAGCAGTAGCAATAGCAAATATTTTTGTGCCAAAATTACACAATAAACTTCAATTTATACTGACTGAAAACAAAAATTTTCTGGTATAAAAACTTCAGAAAACGATAAAATCACAACATTTTGGCTAAACACATGGCAAAACATGGCATTTGGCAAAATCACAGCATTTGATGAAAATCATGGTTTCCGTGATTTCCGTGACTTGCTATCGTCCCTAATGATAAACTATCCTGTACCAGATAGTGGGATAAGTGCATGCTAAAGAAACGTATCCTACTCCACGCCACGGTTAAACTAACCATAACATATTCCACAGTCACAGATGGTCGGTCGTGTAGCCCACATGGTCCACTGGTCCCTTCAGTTCAGTTCAGTGCAGAAACAGCATTAGTTTACGCAAAGTCTTATAACAAAAGTTATGAGATGGTCGTGCTGATTTGCAGCAGCACCTGTCTGTGTGCAAACATTTCTGGCTGACAAAATGTCCAATAGTCAGTGACACATCCTTCAGCTCCAATAGCAAACTGTTCCATGCTAAACTTGCATTCTAAGTTGTAGGCAAACCAACACGCAACTTGCCACTTAATCAGTCCCAGTATTAAAAGGTAAAGCGTGTCGTGCCTCTATGGGGCAGAGGCGGGGTGCTCATGCCTGTAGGTGGATAGACCACTGAGTCTGTGACATATGACCAGTGCAACGCCAGACCTACGGCTACCTTCCCAGCCACAGAGTGTCACCGCACTTTGACCACCGGTACCAAGCTATACTGCTCGGTAAACAGAGGCACATGTGTGAACAACCTGCCCAAGGTCGTTACCTGGCAGTGTCCCCGCTCGGAGTCGAACCAGCAATCTCATGGTCACCAGTCCGACATGTTACTGCTAGACCACCAAGCGACACAGCTGCTATTAGCTCTTGTTAATATACTATGATTGAATAAATTATACTCATCAGAACAAAAGCAGAAATTTGCAGCTTTCATTAATACTGTCCACAGAACTCGTAGAGTCGTACGGGTATATAAGAGAACACACAGAATAAATAATAAATCACACTGACCATTGACATTGCCGGATTATCAACAATACGACGGAGTTCAACCTCTTCCATCAAGTAACGTTCGTAGTCAAATTCTCTCAGATCGTTGTCATCTGCAAAAACACGGCACAAACTCGCACATACAACAAAACTTCATACAGTGCATCAGATCTGCCTTACCGCCATCTGCCACCTTGTAGCAGAAGTGGGACTTAGTGCTCCAAAGACCTCAAAAGTTGCTAAAATCCTATGAAAAGGAGCTCTCTTTTGAGCGGATATGTTACACATTACCAGAGCCAATGTACCAGTTAATTTTCCGCTTTAACACTGATTTCGGCTTCACAGCCATCTACAGATTCAAAGCTGTTTACTGTGACCTTCGGTTGCATTTGGGGGATGCACACTAGGCCAAACTGATACAGCCTTGGTGCTGGGCAGGTGCAACAGTCTGCCTGCCCCAAAGGTAACGTAACGTAAGGCTATCAGATATGCAAACAGTATCACACAAGAAATCTCCACTAGGTGGCAAAAGCTGCCCAGAACGAAACTGCAGTCTACTCACTTCAGTTTTGCAATGCTGCATAGCAGTGAAGTTAAAAGTCATCACATGACACAAAAACCTGGCCCAAATGAATTTAGACATTGTTCCCTAGTTTTAGAATCACTAGTCATTTGCCAGCACCCATTACAAATTCAACATGGAAGAATTTCCAAATTTAAATGTCTTGCAACCTTGGGATTATGTAACACTCAATGAGAAAATGCACAATGTTTCTAGACTACAGTAATACACACAGATGCTACAGGTAAAAAGGCAAAGTCCATTACTGGATACAGCACCACATACAACAGTCAGCCTGCATTCACAATTTCACATAAACATATGTATGAGTCCGGCAGTGTCAAGTTACCTGTCGAGTATTTCAAAGACGTTACAGCAGCTTTTCACATACATACAAGTACGGATTACCTGTAAATTTAACTCGTATGATTAGTTTCTGTGCAGGTCGTGTTTTTATCCAATTCGTGCTTAGCAAACTACCCGCAAATAGCAACAATACAATTTATAAAAACTGTGGTGCATATCTGACACCAGAACTGATGTCACTATAAAAATGTTTAGTGGTGTGCAGTTAGTAAAAATAGTAACTTTTGTAGTGGAATATTGTTGTTTTATTCGCGAAGCATTTCCTCGTTTCGATTTCATTGAATATGGCCAACAGACGTTGACTTATGTTCTTACAAAAGTGACCATCAACGCTCCACACGTACAAGTAAAGCATCTACAAGCTAAACAATTGAAATACACGAGGGATAGCCAGACACTGCCAGACTCGTACTCATGTCTATGTCAACGCAGCCTCAGAGTCATGACTGCAAGTCACTTGCATGTTGTTGTTCTAATAGCCCTCCAACTCCTATTTTCTCATCATGCATCGTCAAGGTTGAAGATGTGATGCTAGACGATGCTGGAGACGATACAAGAAGAGTGAGGGAGAAAAGAGGATACGGAGTCGTTTGCAGCCGTTTGGCCGGACGAACTGTTGTCGGGTACAGACGTCGACATGCCACGCCTAGGCTTGTTGTCGATGTTTTTTTGACGGCAGGCGAACCGGACGGCTGTTGGTTCTATCAAGAAAAGGTGAATCACCTTTTCTTGGTAGAACCAACAGCCGTCCGGTTCGCCTGCCGTCAAAAAAACTACTCAGCCTGCCTATCTGAACTCTGTTCTTGAACATTACACTCCAGCTCGTACACTGCATTCATCTGACACTAATCTGTTGTCTGTGCCTCATGTCTGTACATGTTTTGGCTCTAGAAGTTTTTCTGTAGCTGCCCCTACTATTTGGAAGTCTCTCCCTTTTGACATCTGCAATAGCTGTTTATTAGCTTCCTTCCGTCGTAAACTCGAAACATTCTATTTGTCAACATCTAGCCATGTCTAGTGCCCTGCCTCGCTCCTCACCCCAGCGCATCAGATTCGGCGAGTTTCTTGCCGACATTGTGCACTTTATAAATTAAATTTACTTACTTACTCCACCAGAACCACTGACTTGCATCTCACAAATGGCATGAACTAATAATATTGTGCTGCATTATCTGACAATCCACTGCCCACCCCAGCAACCAACTGTCTTGCAGTGCAGTCACACTAGGACATCACCATGCAGCCCATAAGACACCAGTCATTTCTAGTCCCACAAAGGGTAGGAGGCTGAGTCGATCTGAGACCTATACAAAAGTACACAGTACAGAAACGCTGAGAGCAGAATGCAAGTCAGTTACCGAAGGCAAACAGGAGTATGGTGTTGACGGTTCGCTGTGGCCGGAAGTCGAGTTCACAGAACACATGATGAACTTGATGCCAGATGAGCTCCGCAATACCACACGTTACATCAACAGTCACTAGTCGACCGGTTTCTATGAAATAATTGAGCACTTTCTGCGAACTCTGCTCGTACATCGCTGCTCGTCGCTGCAACATGACGGACAACATTTCAGCAGGTCAACATCAGATCTAGATTTGTATACTGTATAATTGTAAAAAAAACCTTTAATGCGCTAAACACACTAATACTCAGAAAACAGAAATGTCTTCAGCGCCTGTCTGTGAGTGTTCACAGTTGTACATTCCGAATCCCGAAGGTTATCAGGCAGTGAGTTCCAGACGGTCGGGCCAGTAATAGAAAATGCCCGACAGCTGTATGTGCTAAGATGACAATGTGACATGGAAAGTTGGTGACTGCTGGCCAAATGCAGATGCTGTCGGAAAATAACATCAGATTCAACATGGTCAATGAAAACTGAGTGAGTGGGCCACTCTCATTCCTCGTGCAAATGCAGCTGGCATCAACTAGAACTATGCACTATGAAGCCTAGCACCACCTGGGCCCACTGCACTTGAGTGAGCCAGTGAGTAGGTTTAACGTTCCTCTCGACACATTAATTCAAAGGTCATTTCGGAGACTGTCAGTAAGACAATCACTTGCACTGCGACAGTATTGACAATGAGAGAGAGAGAGAGAGTATTTATTTGCCAAAAACATAAAATACAATATTGTCATACAATACTAGACAATGTAGGCGGGCTACCAAAAAAGCAAACGCTCATCAACGCTGGCCGCCCAT
>Ga0056128_1004454_pt1 | contig 17518 bp, 8 predicted proteins | sample WorMetLIZISLAND2_FD_71113 | JGI IMG/M metagenome (GOLD analysis project Ga0056128, IMG submission 71113) | Marine gutless worms symbiont microbial communities from Max Planck institute for Marine Microbiology, Germany - Olavius geniculatus... ... | reverse complement strand
TTCATCCGTTCCGGAGATATTCACCGCCAAACTTCGAAGTCGACCGAAATCGGGCCAAATTTTGCATGTTTTTGGCCCCTAAAAATTTTTTGGGGAGGCTCCCCCAAAATTTTGGACCTGAATTATAAAATTGAACGCAGCATCGAGCATCGTGCAAAATTTCGCGCCGATCGGCCGACGGAGCTCGGAGATTACGCGGCGAAAAAAAAGAAAGAAAAAAAATAAACCACAGCAAAACAGAAGTCCTTCCGAAAACTATCGTTTTCGGGCGGACTAAAAATTAAATCAGCTGGCAATTTGTAATGTCAAAACAATTATGGCTTCAGCTCGACAAAACGAACGTCTCAGTTCGTTATTCGAGCGAAATATTTACTTTTTGACTAGTAAAGTGACCAGCGGCGTTTGGTAACTATTATGCATTTTGTTACTTACTATTAGTGTTTGCAATCCCGGGATCCCGAATCCCGAGATTGGCATCGTCCCAATCAAGGAATTTTGGGATTACAAAAATTCGTCAAAACGTTCTTTTTGGAGTGTTAAATAACACAAATAACAATGCTAGCCCTCTAATAAATAAAATATTTGATGCGCAGTAGAGTCCTACTCCTTTTGTGCACTGTAAATTGTGTTTTTACAGTCACAGTCACTCCCTACGCTGAATCGCTGATACCAGTCTGGTTTGGCCGTGTCTTAATCAATTCCTCGACAATTTCGAGGAAATGTTTTTCGCAATTCCTGGATAATGTCGAGGAAATTTTTTTTCGCTCAAACCAACCAGTTTGTCGGTCCTGAGGTCCAGAGGAAGTGGAGAGGAATTGCGAAAAACATTTCTTCGAAATTGTCGAGGAAATTTCCTCGAAATTGTCGAGGAATTGATTAAGACACGTTGTCCAGATAGTAGCCAGCCAGAAACGGCCAAAGCAGACTGGTATCAACGTGTTTTGATAGATCACTTCCACTGAACGATTGCAGGACCGACAAACTGATTGGTTTGAGCGAAAAACATTTCCTCGACATTGTCGAGGAATTGCGAAAAACGTTTCCTCGAAATTGTCGAGGAATTGATTAAGACACGTTGTCCAGATTAGACCTGTAAGCGAGAGCGAGAGCGAGAGCGAGCGGTAGCGAGCGAGAAACGAGACGAGCGAGAGCGAGCGATATTTTTCCAGTGAGCGAGCGACGATACATACGAGCAAGTCGAAGGGAGCGAAATTTAAAACGGCACATGATTTTTCACGCGCATCAGTATGTAATGCTTCACGCATCTTAGCTGTCGTCGAGGCATCTGTCTTACTGTTTGTGTCTGTCGCTCTGTCTGTACATCGTACTCTGCGGCTGTATTAAATTGATGCAGGCTAAAATCACCAAATCTTCACTGTCGGCTGCCACAAATTTGACTCGAGTTTCAGGATCTTAAAAAACGGTGCAAGATGGGCCAAGGTTTACTATTAATCAGTTATAGAAAGTCCCATAAGTCCTTTCGATCGACACTAAAATCAGCGACCTTGAACAACCTTGAAACCCAGAACAAGGGGTTTATTAGTGCTGCGTTTTATGCTGCGGAGAACATTTAAAAAGTGAACTGCGCCGAAATGGCTGGATATAGACAAAGACAACATGCACCTAAAATTGTCAGCATTAATCGTAAATTTCAGCAGTTGAAGTTTCTACTTTTCGACCCCTGATGTTTAGGGAGACTTCAATCGCTTTTACCTTGGGTATCACACATTTAAATTTAAAGGAGGCCAACTATGGAATCGACTTCCATGTGATTTAATAGAGATTATAATCTCCGTTATCGCCCGCAGCTCTCCTGACGAAGATCACCATCGTGCCATTGCTGCCGCGATACGCAAGCCTCCTCCGGATTGGAGAAGGCCCGCAGGGATACCCAGTCACACCTGGTTACGTTCGTTGGAGGCAGACCTGAGACCTCTGAACATTGGTCTTTCTTCTGCGTGGAGAAAAGCTTCTGGGTGGGCGGACTTGCGCCACATCGTGGACACGGCCACGCTCTGGAAGAGTGCGCCATAAGAAGAAGAAGTTATCATTTAGGAAATTATGGAAAAAAAATTACTCAATATATACAGGGTGCGACAAAAAAGTAATCTCCTGTTGTATTTTGCAGAACTTTAAGCATCGACTTAAAATTTTCTGATGGAACCTGCAATTTCTCGCTTTTCTCGCTGAGAGAGAAAAGCGAGCGAGATTTGTCTACGAGCGAGCGAGAAAACGGCTGGTGAGTCGCTTACAGGTCTAGTCCAAATAGTAGCCAGCCAGGTTTGAGCGAAAAACACTTCCTCAACATTATCAAGGAATTGACACTCGAGGAATTTTCGAGGAATTTCAACTCGAACGCAACTCGAACCTCGAACCTCGAACCTCGACTCGAACGATCGCAAAACTCCTTCAGCGATTGGTATATTGTAGTATCCGGAGCGTAAGTCAAGGGTGCTGTACTGATATAATAAGTTGCTTAAAAATTAAGTCTAATACATTGATTTTCATTACTTATTGTTTAACCTTAGTATATAATTTTCTATTTTTTTATAAAAAATATGCAACTTTTTGCAATTGTAGGACTGATGTGCTTGCAACCACATTGATCAGTGATCAGCTACATGTACTTCCTGAGAAAAACTACTTTATTGTGGCATTCAATCAAAGCGATTGCGAAATTGCGAAAAGTTGACTAAAACCCCATATTTTGAAGGATCAACATCGTTCAAAGTCATCAATGTTGATAGCCCTAAAAGCTCGTCACCAGTGCTTGATAAGCAGCATAATGTCTGTACCTATCTGCAACCGTTTTCACGCTATAGGAGCCAATAGCGGTAAAATAACCACTTTTTACCGCCTTCGGTCAAAGGGAACCCCTTCATCTCGAGGCATGAAGTTTCGTCACAAATAAACTAAATTTCTTGGTGTAGCCCACAGTAAAGTTTTCGTGGTTCTATAGCTAGCACCATTTTGATCAAGCTTAAAGGTGTGACGGACAGACGGACAGGTAGACGGAGGGACGGATAGACACCTCGACGATGGCTAAAATGTGTGAGGCATGCGGTCGCGCGTAAAAAACTTTAAAACTTTAGAATTGGACTTATGAGGTTTTTAGTTTTTTTTTAGCTAAAAACTTAGCTTTTTCAAACCAATCTTTCAGCCCTGCCCATAATACATGCCAATGACTGATTTCCAGTTTTTTTTTCGCTAGTGTATTTGCTCGAATATTTGCAATGATGTGAGTATTAAAAATTTCATTGCACTTTATCATGTCTCGCTACACTACCTTGTAAATTAATGTATTAATTTTTCAAAAAAATGACCATCAGCGTATACATAGGCTACAGCAACTTCGGTCGAGACCAAGTCATCAAAAAAATTACGTCTTGCATCAATGTCGTTCCAGAGAGAAATGGATATGGAAATAACAGCTAAAGATAACATAAAAATAAAAAATGGACAGCTAAATTCATACCAATATTTCCTCTTAATCGCGTTTAACTTTGAAATCGGAAATTGACGGCGGTCCGGGTTAGCGCAGATCCCGGCTATTAACCCTGCTGGAGAAGCTCACATCGTTCCCAAAACCTCACAGCTAGATTTAGAGAAAAGAAGAAAAAAATGAAAAATATGACAGAAACAGAGGCACTGGAGTAGCCAGGATCCGTGTACATTGAACACTTAGATATAGGGTCCGGGGAGGGCATCCCCTGCCCATCGAGGAAGTATCTTGGTAGGAGCATTGCCCCTCGCCAATTTTTTCGATTGTTGTATAAAAATGATGTGTTAAAGTGCATCTTGACACCATTTTGAAGAATATTAGCTTAACGTCGGATACAAAATGTTTGCCATTCTTGGAATCTAAGAGAAGCACGTGCCCCAGTGCCCCTTCCGCCTATGGCTACGCCAGTAGCCTAAACAAAAGCGGGGAGACAAACATAAACATCCGCGAGGGAGCGAGGAAGACGGGGAGATTTGCTCGGCTGCTCAAATACACGCAGTCAAGGCCGAATAAACGCCTTGCACTGTAGCTATTGTCTTTATCTCACCAGCCTGAAAGCTGTGCTAGCGTAATTGACCCGATCAAGGCCTGCTGTCGACCAGGTAATAATTACCTAACAGGCTAACATTGAACCCGTGACATTTTCTGTAGGCCTACCGCGCTCTTAATCACCGCATCCTTCGTCTGAGTCGTTATTTAGCTGTGTGAATTCATTAGGCCTTCTATAACACTGTGTCCTTGGCTCAAGGGACAAAGCCAGCTAGCTATATGTGCTATACCAAAACTTGATTATTGCTTCCTACTCTATCATTAGATTCATTACTGCCGCCTTATTTATGTCGTTGCTGACGTCATCAAGGGTAATGAGGCCAGGGTGAGTGCCATATCGTTATAGGCTATCTGGGGCTCAGATCATCATCAGAGGTGCGTGCAACTCAATAATCTGCTGCGCCACCAGTCCTCAAATCCTTTAACACGGCGCACGGTTTTCAATAGACCTGCATTTTTAGGACGTCGTGACTTCCAAGTTAAAAAATTTGGACGTTAGTGTACAAAATCTGGAAGTCGTGCAATAGGCCTACAAGAACACTCAAGCAAAAAACCTAATGCAAAAGAATACTTACTACATAATGTGTCACTTACGCACGCCAGTTCAACTCAAATTTAAGAATGTTCCTTTAAACTAGATCGCTGAAATTTTGCGTGCGAAAAGCTGAGACATTGCGTTAATCAAATAGTACGTAGGGTTTATTACTGTTTATTTTTTACTTATGACGTTGCTGATGAGCACTTAACATCGATAATGCAAACAGGTAGCGTCAATTTTGGGAGTGGCGTGTGTTTTGCTAGGTGAAGTAATTACATAATAAAGGTGAGAGGTACGCAGCGTAATTTTATTCGTACGCAATATGGATTTCTTGTTCTAACGGTAAAAAAATAGTTGAAATCGGTGCACATTTGCGGAAGTTATCGCAAAATTAATACAGGGGTCCTTTTTGGAACAGCCGATAGGTCTACTATGCTAGCTAGACAGTATGACGGTAGGCCTATAAGGGTGTAGGCGTGAGATAGCGGACTGCGGAGTACATGTACGTAATTATGAGCTGTCGTAAAGCACAGGCAGAGACACTCGTTTGGATTCAGTTTACTTCAGAAGATGAGTCACGTATTTATATGCATCTTTCAACGAGACTGTTTAATTAAAAGACTTATTACAGATGAGATGTACAGAATATATTTGAACTTCCAAGGATTCGGAACGGACGTTTTCTCTGGGCCATACATGTACGTGAGGGAAGCTGAGCAAGCTGTTCGCGCATATTTTTGTGATGGCATAGGATATTTGACCGGCAACTGATCAAATATACTATCGGCTACATGACCGGTAAAATTTTGTCACCGGTCAAACGCGCCCGGTCATGACCGTTCAAACATCCGTCTTTGTGAGAACCGGATGTTTTACCGGTCACCGCTTTGAACAGTTTTAGATAGTACGTACACACACCGAGTGGTGCTCGTGGGTACAGGCTAAGACCGTGTCTCTGCGGCGGTGCTCGTCGTACCACCGCAGGGACGGTGGCAGCCGAGCAACTGCCGACCTCAACCGTAGCAACTACGGTGTCATGGATGCGCTAGTCGGTCAACCAGCACCTTAAGCCTAGCAAGCAGCCTGGATATCACGGATTACCGGTCGGCAAGTCTTTTTACTGCTTGCCTGCCAGAGCCTTGAATTTACCACCCATATTGTACGCTAACTTTGGTGTTCATTATTGTCACATAGGCCTAAATCTTTAAAAAAGTCAACTCTAAACCAAACCCCAACCCTAACCTTAATCTTAAGTCCTAAACCATACACTATAATATTCAAGCGAATTCTACTCAGTAGCGCGTATACTGTATTTAATGTCATTCGCTAGGGGACGACTGCAATTTTTCGTTTCGACTGGTTAGATGGCCTACAGGCTATTTGACCGGCTGCCAGTCAAATGGTCAGTGCGTTTTGTGATCTTTGCTCACCGCTCCGTTCCCGCTCCGAGACCTACCCCTCTCCTCTAGTCGTGTTTCCGACTCCATAAAACCTAATACTTGAAGTTGTGTTAGTTTTATCGCACCTCCCTGCAGTTGTGTGTGTGCAAAACATCATTACGGAAGTATTTTAATTGCCACTACCTACATTTAACTTGAGTCTGCATAAGATAAATATGTAAAGAAAATGTTTAACTAGGCCTAGCGTCGAATATCGTTGTTCACAATTTTCGTCTTTTTTTGCAAATCAGTGTCAAGTCGGGTAACACAGTTGTAGTGGCTTTATCGCTTATACTTTTGTATTAGATATAGGACGCATGTTTTGTGTGTGTTTATCTGTCTACGTTTTTTTGTTGCATATCTTTTTTTCACATAGCTGTAAACGTATAATGTCTGAAATAAACTCAGATTGACTGATTAATTGATTCATTGATGTTAAGTGTTTAGACGCTTCTAGAGGCCAATGTTACTCCTTCCATGCAGTTGCGTTTTATTACGCGCGACAGCAGAATGCCTTGCGCGTCTTAGGTATGGCGTAGGCATCTGTCTGTCCGTCCGTCTCTCCGTTTGTCACACCCTGCAGTTCTATCAAATGGTGCAATCTAGGATCACAATATCTTTACCGTGTGCTGCCCCCATCGTTTTTTATGTCGAGAATTTGTGCCCCTGGATGAGAGACTTTCCCTCGAACGAGGACGTGAAAGAAGGGTCGCGCGTCACGTGAGCTTTGCTCAAATTACGCGTGACTAACAGCGAAAGTTGTTATTGCGGAAGACTGTAAAACGACATCATAAAGTGACTGACTCATGTTCGAAACTCATCGTTCGTATGCGTTGAAGTTGTTAACGAAGCTGCTAATAGATGTACCTCGATGATACGTGTACAAAATATTATTTCCGCCGTGATTTGCTTTCGCTATGATCGGGTGCACTCCGTGTCAGCGGGCCAGGGTTTAATCGCCTGCTTGGCATGTTAGCTCTGAGACACAAGGGGCAATGGTGTTCATCGACCCGTGCACAAAGCATCAGTTAACATTGTATTAGATTGCCACTGCCACTGAATAAATTCCGCAATATAACTATGCACCACCGTAAACGCGGCGACGGACGATACACGCCTATACCACGCCCTGGTAAAAGGTCAGACAGTTTCATTAAAACTCGTATTGGATATGATCTCAAAGAATATTTGTGCGTTTTATGCTTGTTTTCGGAGTTTTATCGAAACAAAACTGTTTTCATTTACACGTCTGTTACGCTGCAGCGTTTGTACATTAGTTTTTATCGGTACTATTCATCGTGTCACTTTGATTGTTGTTCAGAAGATCTAATGTTACGTTTATGATTATGAATGGAAAGCTCTGACTGGACGGTCTCATTGTGTCAGCACTGGGCCGACATTTTTTTCAGTCGAACTTGTACCAACGGCTTTAGCAGCCGCTAGCAAAGCCCTACGGTTGTTAACATCTTGCTATGTACAAGTCTTGGATCTAACTAAAGCCATACTTCGGATGAGTGAACGAAGACCACTAAAGACATGGTGTAGATGATGTTACGACAACGACAGACTAACGAGCACGAGCTCATACGAACTTTACCACGCATGCATGCAGGCCTTGCGACAAGTCCACAAAAATACCGTCGGGTCGACTACAGTATATGTATACACTAACAGTCAAGTAACGATGCAAGCAGACGTTTGCCTATATTTTCGAAATTTTTTCATCGAACGTTTTATCCCAAATTCTCTGCAGATTCTGTTAGTAAAAAATTTTGACAAGAAATTTGAGCTAATGCTCACGAGACGCGCGAAAACCTATAGCAGTTCCTGTTCGCAAACTGTCCGTCTGTCTCCAGCCATTTCGTCGCAAGCGAACGTGTGCGCTGCAGCCGAAGATCGCAAAAATCAATAAAACCTCTTATTTTGGAAGTTCAAAGTCTTTCATAGTCGTTGGTGTTGATACGACTAAAAAGTTCGTCACTATTGCTAGGTTTATTAGACGGCCCGCTAATGCAGTGTAACGGCAAGTTTACAAAACAACAAAAAAACCAAGCTGTCGCTAGGATGGCCGACTGCACTGCCTGGCAATTTGTAAAGCACTATCGCTTTTTCATGGGAACCGAGAGAGTCGGCAATGAAGGGATTAGATAAAGCATTGCTAGATGTCTATTGCCTGTTAATAGCAACCAGTTCGCCTGTACAGTTAAGCCGTAATGCGTCATGCAAATTTTGGGGTTGGAGGCAGGCACCCCTATTTTGGGAGAACAATGTCCACAAAAGGTCGGTACCCTCGTAAAAGTCGTCATTTTACCGTTGTTGGCCAGTCTTTCGTGAAAACGGTTGCAGATCATCATTGGGGAGCAGGAGGTCATTACGTTGGCAGGTCGCATTCTGTTCTGATGACCGCTCTGGCGTGCGCGTCATCATCAACAACAGCAGCAGCAGCAGCAGCAGCAAGAAATGTGTGTCAGACGCTGGCAAAAAGGAAGAAAACATCATTGCAGTGGCCCTATTAAGCGTAATTGGCAGTCCAAGAGGCCCCGTTTCTTTCCCCCAAACCTCGCTGTTTTAAATACAAGCCCGTACAGTAAAACTGATAAACAAACAAAGTCGATTTTGTTTGTTTATCACGCATTTTGGGGATTTTTCACGCTGAAAAAAAGAAACGACGTCCAAACCCCGTTGAGGACACTTTTTACAGCGTTCTTCTAGACAAATTTCCTAGCTGATGGTGCGGGAGTTTGCTACCCCTGTCCCAAGAACTCTACCTTTGGCGTCGATTTTCGTTTTTTTTCAGTTTTCCATCTCCAACTTCCGATGGCTACGCTGATGTCTCTAGCTGCGACGACTATTGCTAATGACGTCGCTGAGCTTCGCTAATGTAGAAACGAACGCCGTCTGTAATTGCATCGCAGTCAAGAGTCAAGACGATCAGTCTATACTGCTTCTAAGAAATGTCTTCTAAGTGTGCTGAGAAACGCCTTGTTTAGGTCTGGGCTATAATTTTTTTGTGTTTCCAGTTCCAGTCTGCTAGCCAATAAAAGTAAAAAAGGTGAAAAAAAATTTCTAACTTTTAAAGCTTTTATTTTACGATATACCGTGCAGGTCCTAATATTCCGGAACAGCTCACAGAAAACAAAACGACACACTAAATGGTAGCCGTAAGAACTAAAGTAAAGATATTGCAGCAGTTTCGTTTGGGTAATATTATGAAAGCAAAGAAAAAACTGCACCAATATTTTAAAGGTTTAATCAAATTTTTAGGAAAGGAAACTTTTACAAACTGACGGCAACTGGAAGCACGTAAATTTTACAATTTCGGGGCTCACAGCAACCATATTGAGAGAAAACGAAGAAGACTAAATGTATGTGGACTGTAAATGTGCACAGCTATGATAATTATCGGAAAAAGTGCTTAAGTTAGTCGGTAAATTTTTTAGCGCACGAAGTAAACGACAAGCTCACAGAATAAGCTTAATGCGCAAAAATGGTCTAAAAGTGGTCTAAAAGCTAGGGGATGAAAAAAGTTTAAGTTGACGATGAAAATAGCGTAACGTACGGAAACGTTGATTGGAATGTCCAAACTTCGAAAAAAACGGCGAATCTTGCTCTTACATGTTATCAGACCCAAACATTTCTACGCAGAACTCGCCTTTTCCATAGCGGCGGCTATTAATTAACCATCGCCGGGACTCATTCTGCGCAAATTTCAAGGAGGGTTGGTCAGGCTGAGTTGGCTTGGGTGGCACGAATGGTCAACTATGAATAAAGACGGCATACGAGCAAACAATCAGTCACCCATCTCAGTATCTTACTAACCCGGCTCGACGTTAATTAACTTCATTGATGAGACCAACGATGTCATTACCTGGCTCAGCTGCAGTTATACCTGTCGGAGGAAAGATATCGAAGGGGGGCTGAGGTGAATGCGAAGTCGGGTTCAAATTGAAACGGGCATGTGGGGAGGGAGAAGTGATGAATTTGTCGCTTCCTAATACGATGACGTCACATTCATGTCGTGATGACGTCAAATTATAGGCTAGACACCTTTAGGGCCTACAGCCGACCACGTGAGATTGACCGATTTAGCACAACCTGGAAGACATGCTTGCCGTGCTAAGGCTGTGCTAGCCGAATAATTTATGACTCGAGTAGACTATTTCGAGTACGCGCGAGTGCGTAATGATTCTTCATCGTCATCCAAAGTCAGTGATTTTTATGTCATCTGAAACGGCTTATGCGACTTCCTATTAGTGATCAATAACAACTTTGACCATATCTCTCACAGTTTCTGAGATACGGTGACTAATCGGTTGAAAAACGCACATTTTCTTACCTCCTTGAATTTGCTTCTTTTGCAATAGATAGTTGAAATTCTGTACGCGAAGAGCTGAGACACCGGCCTGATCAACTGTGTAATAAATGTTTAACTTATTTTATCAGGATTTACCGGCATCACGCCAGACGGACGAAGAGACAGCCAGACGAACTAGCATTACTCTGGCAATACCGCCCAATGCATGCATGCGTAAAACACAATACCTTATGCCAGTATTCGAATTAAATAATAGTACTCGAATCCAGTTTAGGATTTCATTACTCGAGTATTCGGATCAGCCCCGTTTCCTGCTTGAGCTCGTATATTAACGATCTCTATGTCACCATATAGGAAGCTCGCTGTCGCAGCATGTGTCGACATTGGTGAGCTTTCAACAAAATTGCAAGATGACGACTTGAGGTAACGGACCGCAAATAGATCATTAAATGCCCGAATTTATCTGGTCTTTACGACGTACGTGCGTAAATTGCTTGTAACCAAATGCTCAATAGGATGCTCTCGCTTAGTAAAGGGTAAATGATTTTTTCTGCCTCACATGCCAAGAGTCAGACTCGTGACCCGAAGCACTTTAAAATCTCGAAAATGTCAGCCCTAATCCTTAAACCCTACCCCATAACATTCACGCAGATTCTAGTCAGTAGCACGTACAGTGTATTTAATGTCATTCGCTAGGGAGCGACTGCGATTTTTTGTTTTGACCGGTCAGATAGCTTGTGTTAAAAGCATTTTTGTTCTCCGCTTTTTACCTCCTGAAATTAGGCCTAGATATTCCATTTTCCAATCCTCTATTTTCCACTTCTTGTAATTTGGTCCTGCATTTTCCAGTCCTCCATTTTCAACCTTCTAAAATTTGTTCTTTTTTATTTTTGAAAGATAGTATCGATTATCGTTCTTTTTGGTTTTCCATTTACCGCTCCTCCAGTTTCAGTCAACCCAGCTTCTCAGATCTTCTTGCTGAATTTAAAAGAAAGTTTCCAAAAGCAAGGGGGAAGAGTGGTAAACAAAAAATTTGAGCTAATGCTCACGAGACGCGCAAAAGCCTATAGCAGTTCCGGTTCAGTAGTTTAGCTAAAAATTAGGGTGTTCACGCTAAGTTAATATACAAATACCAAATTCTCTATCTGGATCGCATAACGATAGTTCTGTGGCGCCACCTGGTGTGGCTCGGTAGTCTAACGGTAACGCATCCGTGGTCTAGCAGTGTAAAAACTGGTGTCTGGCTGAGGGCCTTAGGAAACGGAGATCAGCGCCGCCCTATGGGCCGTAAGGCTCGGGAAGGACTTTACGTTTTTTACGTTTTTTACTTGGTGAATGATAGACTTGTGTCGCAGCCCGAAATCGCCAAAAATCCATAAAATCCCCTATTTTAGCGTTCAAAATCATTCAAGGTCATTGAATTCGGCGCCAATCGAGAGCCAGTGTACGACTTCCTATTAGTGATTAATAGTAACTATAGGCCCTATCTCGCACCGTTACTGAGATACAGCGACTTATTGGCCAAAAATTGCAAGTTTTGCCCACCCCCTCTCATTTAGCGCCCTCGTTCGGGGTGACCGCCTTCGAATTTATGGAAAAGCTTTACGGTTCCTAAAACGACAGTCTTTCCGGCAGCCGAAGGTGAAGATTTGATGATCCTAGCTGGCACCGTTTTTGACCGATCCACCCGTACGTGTGACGGACAGACGGACAGACAGACAGAATTGCGATGGCTAAGACGCGCTGAAAGCAGTAGCTGCTTTCGCGCGTAAAAAAACCACGAAAGGAAAGGAGGAGTAGATGGGAGGATAGGAGTCTTGTTCTATGCGCTCAAGGACGTCTCTGCAAAGTGCAATTTTAGTACGGTAGCGTGCCAGCCAATAATCTGTCTAGCAGCGTAATAGGCCTATAGCATACACACGCTGTGGTCGAACTTACCGATGCCTGGATAATTTCAGACGCTCGGTAAGGTCTACGCGTAGGCCTAATTAGTGTCGATGCATTAGATCTATTAAGTGAGTATATTAGCCGTAAAAAGCAACAAGTTGTAAATTATTTTTAGGCCTGACAGATCCTGTGTTTCCGATTTCAGTCCGTCCCGAAAAAACTCGTCTTCTTAAAAATTGTATTGAACTTTCAGAAACATTATTTTCTGCAGTTTTTAGTTTGTTTTCGAAGTTTCACTAAAAGCGATGCATTTGGTCTGTAATGCTGCAGTAGGCCTATCTTTACTTTAGTACTCATGAGAACTATTCAGTGTGTCAATTTATTGTTATGAGTTGTAATTGCTTGAAATAAAAACAGCAATTTCGCCTCTGTCTTTCTTTTTCAGCTGCAATTAACCAAAAACACAAAAATTATTAGGCTTACCTTTCTGGATCGCTTATTTTACGGTTGTTTTAATAAATCACACTTAGCAGTTTTTCGGTCCGTCCGTCCGCCAGTTTTTTATAAGCTTTAACTCAAATCGAAAAAGCGCAGAAAATCAAAATAGGCGTGAACGTCCAGCGGCGCAGGAAAAACAGATGAGCCAATTTTCGGCGCACAAAGTCAAATGTCAGGCGAACGGCCGCACAGTATGTCGGCACTGGACCGGCATACGCATTTCTACTTTTTAGCTTGAACATAGACCTTAATACGTTAATATAAATAGCCTACCAAAAACAACACTTTTTACTCATTTTACTCATTACTTATATTAACGTATTAACGTCAGTCGATTATTGTCAGCTGAAGTTCTCATGATGGCATTCGTTTAATTTTGTGAAGGTATTGAGCATGAAAAAGAAAGTTATTAAATTTTCGGTCTCTTTATTCTGGAACCTGGATCCTTCGGCGCTCATCGTCAGTAGGCATAAACCAAGACTCTGTTGCGTTCGCCAGATGGCAGCTGTGTCTTCTGCGGATATTTGAGAGCTCATGTCGCTTCTAGTTGGCTTTAATTTTTGGGCAGTATTATGACATAGTCTGCTATAGTTGATCTGCAAAACTAACTTGTCGTGGGAACTGGGCACTGTTTATTGTTATGAATGCGCGATGCACTGTGTCAAAACATCTCCGTTGTTTGCCTTCGAGTAAAAACTCGTTACAGGTTGAGAGTTGAAACAGAATTGCCAATAAAATGTTGTAATCCGATGACAATGTAAGCTTATTAGTCTCCGTTGTTTGTGTGACTGTAGTAATCGCGGCTGTCAGTGCACGCGGGCCAGCAGTCACAAAATACTATGAATGAATCGTGTTCGTTCTTTCGTTCGTCCTCGACGAATGAGCAAAACAGCTATAGGCTACAGGCGTAAACACTTGACCAGGAAAGCAGATAGACACGCGGACAGAGGGAGAGTTAGAGAGAGTGAGAAACGCACACATACGCACACGCACACGCAGACGGACAGACAGGAATACAGAGTGGCGTGAGGCAGCGGCACATCAGGAGAGAAGTTGGCGTTGTGTCTGAGCCATCGTTTAAGAGAGAAAAACAATTTAACGACAAGAGAAAAATAGATAATAAGGAAAAAGACATATAGGCTAAACATAACGTAAAATATTGTTGCTATATAGGCTTGAATGTTGCTATTATGCACCATTCTTTCCAAGTTATGTATTGCTCTCTGCAGTTATAATTTAGACATACTGTAGGCCTTTGTCATATTTGTATGTAAAAGTTTTAAGAAAGCAGAGTAATTTATTTCTGTTTTTAAAGTTTGAACACGGTGCCGTTAGACGAAACAATAAATTCTAAGCACAAATGAAGTCTCAACGCGTTTGAAAATCTACATCTAAACTGTCAATTCCAAATTCTCCATTGCAAAAAAATATATATCGAGCAAGGCACAGAGACTATACACAAGTCAACAACAGTGAGTCGTGTCTCAAACTTAATCGAATATTGTGATGGTATTGTGTTTATGAGGCTTTGTGTCAAAACGGCGACGCTTGCACTACATGCCTGAATAGGCCACAAAACGTCTTCAAAACATCTCAAGTAGAGTCAAGGGGCGCAATGGCACCAACAAAAATATTTCAGTCGCAAAAACATCCTTGTGAAGTAAACAGCATGAACGCTTGACCTTTTTACTGGGTCTGACCACGGGCGATTAACGATTAGGCAAAATGCTTAAGGCATTCGTACATGTGCAATATAACCAGATACATCAAGATTTATAATGCAACAACAGCAGGCGTTGCGTCGTGTGATTTTTATTTTACTGCAGCATTCCTAGCGGGCAGGGTAAAACAAAGCCAAACAATTTGCTTCGATTTATCGGAATTTTGTAGGCAAAACTTGCGATTTTTCGCCAATGAGTCGCTGTATCTCAACGGTGCGAGATAGGGCCTAGGTTACTATTAATCACTAATAGGAAGTCGTACCAGGCTCTCGATTGGCGCCGAATTCAATGACCATGAATGACCTTGAACGCCAAAATAGGGTTTTTTAATAGATTTTTGGCGATTTCGGGCTGCGACACAAGTCTATATCATTCACAAGGTAGCGCCACGGAACTATCGTTATGCGATCCAGATAGAAAATTTGGGATTTGTATATTAACTTAGCGTGAACACCGTAATTTTTAGCTAAAATATTGAACCGGAACTGCTATAGGCTTTCGCGCGTCTCGTGAGCATTGGCTCAAATTTCTTGTAACTTCGGCAGTGAGACTCAAATTCGGCATTAATTTTGGCATTAACGTTTGTCAGTATCGACAACCGGCAATATCCAACGTCAAAAACGGCGTTTAGCCCAACTCCGCAGCACATGAAATTTTTCAGGTATTTCTTCCGTTCTCATTAGCGCAGATAAGACCCTGACGTCGTCCTTTCTGAAGAATTTAGGAATTAGCAAAATGCGAACCACGAGCAGAGCGATTTATCCATTTATTGCAGGAATGGTTCTACAGGTACTAGATACTGACGCGATACAGTTCAGGCGCCGCCATCGTTACCGACGACGCCACATCCTCAATGACTACATTTTGGATAGCTTGTCGAGCTCCCATCTGTTTATCACTGAGCTCAACTGACTCGCTGGGACCTGCGCATATGCTATACTTTTGTGGCAGACAGAACTACACTAGCTAACTCGCTAACACGTCGCAGACGCAGCCTAGAGCTGTATGCCTGGTTTCCCCTAGCTAAGCTAACTAACCCTTTCAGCCAGCACCAGCTGGTTCTATTGTAGGCACTGCAACATTCCTTCCCAACAACGTCTGGCCAAGCCAATTTATACCCGTCGTCTAAACTACCAACAAGCTCTAGGCCTACTCCACTAGTGATGACTCGATATATATATCGTTCTTGATATCGATATATCGTATCGTATCTTATCGTCGAAAAAATATCGACTTTTTCGATATATCGCGATAATTTTGAAATATCGCGATATATCGCGATATTTTTCACATTTTCGCGATATTTGCTACAGTTTCTTCACTGTATGTATGTATTTTAATTTTAACGTCGCTGCTCATAACGACGATGATGAGCGACGTCGACATGTCAGTTACAAGATACAGCAAAAAATGTCCAGCAAGCACATCTTAACTAACATCTCTGCAAAACACATATTGACTTAGCGTAAAACTAAAACAATCGAAGTATTTTTGCTCACAATATCACAAAGGATCGAAGTACGAAAATACAAGATACGTAGTAACGTAATGTGAAATGGTCATAGAGCTATACCGTAGACAATAGGGCCTATATCAAACTAAACTGTCAAGTTTTGTTCAAGGTTAAGTACTGCCTGCGAATAGCCACAGTATGCAACACAACTCGTTAGGCTGCCTGTCATAAACACAACAAGTTGCACACGCTTTGACAGTAGGTAGACTACGTGCGGCTGTTTCACACATCAAAGCTGAAGAAGACGATAGCCCGTAAACAGCTAGCCATAAACATGACGGCTGGCGCCTACACTTGCTGCATTAATTGGCGCAGCGATTGCATTCTAATTACTAGGCCTACACCGAAAAACGTTTATTGCACAATAGACAGCCGTCAGTGGTCAGTGCTGTCGAAGTACATCAATAGCATGTGGCTGGCTGCTGCAACTAAAACCTCGCCGTGTTTGTAAAATTCTGGTCGCTTGTTATCTGATCAAGTGTTACAGGACGGTCACGCCTCGGTTGTCTTGGTATTGATGCGCTATACAAATCCAAGTTCTACTAAGTTAGGCCTACTTGCTTACTGAGTTATTAACAGTACTCAATTATGTGAGCAATAGGTAAAATTATTTAACTCCTCAAATAAAGAAAAAAAAATAATGCATTTCAGAAATTTCGACCCGACCCGACCTGCGGCGCGGGTCGACCCGACCCGTGCTCACCCCTGTGTTTTACAGGGCCGGATTTAGCTAGTGGGAGGCCTGGGGCCAGCTGGTGGGAGGCCAGTGCCCAGCTATTACATAGCTAGAGACATCTGAATAACACGAGTCCACAAACAAGCTGGTTAGTAGCGCGAAGAAATTTACTAGCTACGGAAATCTACTTAACGATACAAAGGTGGTAGCAAAAGTTATGCAAGCCAGGATTGACTATCGAATTACGGGGTTTTAAAAATTGAGGGGTTTGGTGGGAGAACCCCTGTTGGTGGGAGGCCTGGGGCCCGGGGCCTCCGCCCCCCTAAATCCGGCCTGGTGTTTTACTGGGCAAGTCATAGGTTGTCTGTCTCTGGGTTCAAGTTTTTAAGCACCGTAGTTCCTGTATCATGTTTTATATTACTTTCACGTTTGACTGTAATTTATATATACGAATATATAATATATACGAATATCTATATTTTGGAAAAAAAATTTCTGGTTGCACATAAGAGGTTTTTTAACCCTGTGTTGATTATTCGACCAGTGTATTCTTATAATATTCGATAAATGTTATACATGTATATGCAATATATGCTAGTTGATAAATTGAAATACAATAACTAAATAAAATAAATAAAAACATAGGCTTACTGACCTGCTCAATGTTTACGTCTTGTTTCTGTGCTTGTAAAAGATTTACATGCGTATCATTTTAAAAATATCGACATCGATATCGCGAATTTCGATATTTTGTCAAGTATCGTATCGTATCGATATCGTATCGAAATTGAAATCCTGATATCCAGTCATCACTAGCTCTCGCCTGTACAAGCGTCAAGCCGAGTCAGCAGTAGGGCTGCCGCGGGTACCCGGGTACCCG
>Ga0056128_1004453_pt1 | contig 17518 bp, 9 predicted proteins | sample WorMetLIZISLAND2_FD_71113 | JGI IMG/M metagenome (GOLD analysis project Ga0056128, IMG submission 71113) | Marine gutless worms symbiont microbial communities from Max Planck institute for Marine Microbiology, Germany - Olavius geniculatus... ... | reverse complement strand
GATTTTTCTACACTCCAGTGACTGTGTTTCTGTCCGTCTCGTTTGTATATTCTGTCACCTTCCTGTCGTCTGTCCTCTGTTTACTATGGATCCGTGTGGTCTGAAATAAATAAATTGATTTGATTTGACTGATTTGATTTAAGGCTATGCGGTAGCCTCAAGAGAAACACGGTAAAACACTCCCAACCCAAGTTGTGGCTGAATACGGCGATTTTTAGTGTTTGGCCGCTATTTCAAAGCCTTTCGCAATAAAGCCAATAATTCATCATTGGGGTCCACTAACTTCAACGTAATATCCCGTTTACGCGACGAAGCTCGTTCGGCGAGCGCACGATGAGCTGGCTCTACAAGCACACGACAAAAGCACCGATATCGTCGTGCTGGCTCAAAAATCCAGCTGGATAAGCGCAGGTGGTGCGCTTAGCATGCGCTTCTGGCCCGACGATCGTTCGTTGTGCGCTCGTCGTGCGCTCGTCTAGCACACGATAAGTGTGCTCGGCGAGCTGGCTTGATACCTGTGTATAGTGCAAAAATTCACGATGCTGGCTCGACGAGCGTATAGCCTACAACGTGCGACAGTACAAGCATGGACGAACGAAGGGCCACGATAAGTATCAATTTCGTCAGATATTTATAACAGTGACTTTTCTAGGTAGGATCGTGAAAAGACGACAAGCAATCTAGGCCAATACAGGTATTATACAGGTGACGAGATGACGTCATTGCAAAAAGCGAGCGACTGCAGGCTAAGCGAGATGAGTTAACCCACGAATCTTGGCAGATCACAACAGCATGTATAACATATATACAATCACTAGCATAGGGCGTCATGATTGTATCTGTCTAGGCCATCAGCATTTCCTATACAGGGCGTCATGCAGCTATAGGCGCCGCGTGGTGTACGCGCTGCAGTCTCGTGTTGTAGTAGAATATGATCTGCCAACCGTTACGGCTAGACCTTGCGCGCTCGACCGAATCGTTCGGCTTACAACAAGTGTTTTAGAAATCGTAATTTTTCCCAGCTAAGTGTTTACGCCCTATATATCACATGACTACAACAATAGATGCCGCCTCACATATAGTCTACTGGGTGTAAGCTTTCCTTGATCTGAGAAGATTCGTGGCAATGGCTACCAAGTCTGCTAAGTGAAACAAGTAAGCGTGCGAACGTTTATTCTGATTACATCATGGCGGAGAACGTCTGTTGATATAGTTTGCTTACTAAGTTAATGTTATTGTCTTAGACATTAGTTATTCTATAAAGAACGAACCTACAAAGAGTGTGTCACTTCAGTACTTACAAACTATGAATTTTGTCCATTGTCGCCATAAGACCATACAAATTTCAATAGGCCTACGTCAACGTCGAATCCCAGACAAAAGCCAGCATCGGGTAGATGATACTTTCGAATTTTACGTTGTCATAATACGACATATTACGTCAGCATGTATAAAACTAGGCCTATATGTTCTTTATTGTTTAATGGTAGTCCCAATTTTATCACAAAACGAGCATATGGGACTTATTACTTTTATACACTGTGTTTCGAAAAAGCATCCCCAACATTTTCGACTGTAACTTAAAAACCAATTATCGGATTTTGATAATTTTGGTACGAATATTCCTGACACAACTTGCCATCAAATGATTGTTTAGTTTCCCACCTCACCCAAGGTATGCTTCTGCACTACCTAGGGAAAGCAGATCGAACGAAATATGTGTTGAAATAAACAGAAATCTTGAAAAACATCCCCGACATTATCGATCGTAACTTGAATAAAATTAGCAAATTTTAATAATATTTGGCAGAAATATTTCTGACACAACGGCTGTTAAATAAGTATTTTAGTTTTTACCTTACCCAAAGTCTGCTTTTGCACTACCCGGGAAAAGCAGACCAAACATAATACGTGTTAAAATGAATGAAAAAAAAACGTCAATAAATTCCATCTATTCTAATATGTGGGCCCCAACAGCAGGTCTACTACAAGGTTTGACTGTCATGCAGCAGTGTGTCTACCAGATGAAGTTTAGGAATGTTTGTGAAGTCAAGAAGCGACTGGTACAGCCTGGACTGGTCTGGAGCAGAACATTTTCGATACTGCTGTCAATGAATGGAGAAAGCGTCTCCTTCCCTGTGTTCGCATAGTGAGCCAACACTTCAAGCAATTTTACTGCAAGCAATTAAGAATGGACAACTGGATGAATTGTCAGCCAGTGTTAGAAATGTAAACAATGTGTTTTTACGCGTTATATTAATTAAGCAATCATATCGCATTGGATAAAAAGTGATATTTCGCTGGTTGTGTTTTCCCCAGGTAGTGCAAAAACAAACGTTGGGTGAGGTGGGAAACTGAATGGTCATTTGATGGCAAGTTGTGTCAAAAATATTCCTACAGAAAATTGTCAAAATCTGATAACTGGTTTTAAGTTACAGTTGAAAATGTCAGGGATGCTTTTTGGGACACAGTGTATATATGGAATTGACATTGATCAAACAGTATTATCTAATATCTTTGCAAGACAGTGTTAAGATTCTGTACACGGCGCCTTAGCCAGAAAACGTTTTCTGGTCACTCTGTTGCAAAGTACCGTAACCGAAAATTATTTTACATGAATTTAATGTTATAATTAATCGACTAAATAATAGCAAATTCATAAGCTGTTCTGTTAATACATAAGTTAGCACTCAGCAGATTTTGTCATTGTAAACAAATGCACGGCAGCAGTGGCACTGACGTAAATAATTTACAGAAATTTATGTTTAAACAGGTCAACTAGCTGATACTAAAGAATCAAGACCGCTACCAACTGACAATGATTTCTCTGCTCTTTCTGACAGGTAACTAGAGCCGCGACTTCTATAGAGCATTTACTGACGACTAATAAGCATATACTATCGCTAATAACCATCAGATCATACGACTAAGGTTTTAGCAAGTCGCAACTTATTTTATTCTTCGTAATTTTAAATAAAATCAACAAATATAGCCAGCGAAGTGTCATGTATGTGTGTGCTTAACTCAAACATGTTTGGCATCACTAATTAATTTGCTGTCAAAAGTTCGTAAACTTTTGCTATGCATTTAGTTTCAAATCATACGCGGCCGCAATAGCCTAGATCGCATTACGGGTCTATCCAATCTGTCAGTCTGTCCGTTCGTGCGCGTCTGTTCCGTACGAGGGCTCCTAGCTGGAAAACAAAAGGCGCAGAAAACTGTCACCGTGCCAGTTTGCAGTTCAAAAGTTTAAAGTTTCGGAACTTAGTGTTGGGGTTCGGGTTGCGCAACAGATGGACGGCCGTATAACATGTCGGTACTGTGCACGACATATTTTATTTTCTTATTTTTGATGATCGATTTGAACTGGACGCGTCAATAAGTCTAGCTGTTGTGTTGTTGCAAACGTGGAGTTGTCGGCGTCGTGTGGCGCTGTGCGACGGCGTCGGACAACTGTCCTGAACTCCTCGGCTGTAGGCGTCTCATAAGTGTTCTTGGTCAGCCGCCCGCCGGCGTGCCGTGGTACAGCAAGGCCGTCGTCACTGACGTCTGCTCGTAAGTGTTGCCGCTGCAGCGTCTTCTCATCGCATTTGTGATATTCTTTAATTCATTGATCACGGTAGAAAAACACAAAAATAACACAATAGCAACACCGAAAAAAAAGATAAAAAAATACATATACATATACGGTCCATAGTCCACAACGGTGTCAATGTTATCGAGAGGCATTTTATCTCTAAGGTTTCAGACTAAAACAATAACAATTTACAAAAAGCATTATCACAATCTTTGTACTTAACTAAAAAATGCTGACTCCGATGTGCAAGTAAAACACTTGGCAACGAAAACGCAAATTCTTTCTGACATTTTCTGACAATATCAATATTCTTACTTTTAAACAGTTTCATAAAAAAACCTATTGATAACAAAATCCAGTGAGTTAACAGCAGCCTTGTTTAATGGGCAAGCTTCTAGTCCGTACAATAACACAGGCATACACGTACTCGAAACGAGTTGCAAAATAACCTCTTCAGATGCATGTCTTCCGACCTTACCAAGGATAGCATTGGCCGCACGATAAAATGACTTTTTAGCAATATTTAACGAGCATTTAAATTCAGCATTTGATTCAATTAACTTAGTTTTAGTGCTTTACTCGTCTCTGTTAGTCTAAGCTAATGAGTGTTAAGTTGAGCATGCCGTAATTTCTGTGCAGTCGTTTTACCGCAATACGGGTCTTTTTGCCTGTCCGTCAAGCTAGAAGCCCGTACCGTTACATACGTGACAGACAGACAGCCAGACCGGCAGACAAGCCGATAGGCGACGAGCTTGCTATAGCTGGAATACAAAGCCACCGGCTGTGCCGAGAGCACGGCTGCAATCACCACAAACAGACAATACGAACAGACAGACAGTCACATCACAGTGTGAGACATTGCCATAGAGTGGCACAGACACGCTGTCCGAATTTAAGGGCTAGCAAGAGCAAGCTTGTAGCTATAGCAAGCCAACGGACAGACATTCGGACGGACGAGCAAGACATGTAATACGGTCTATTAGGACGGCCACAGAATAGTGTGCGTATATGCGTGATACGTGTGCGTTGACAGTCGTTACGAAGAGTTTGTGCAGTGCTTGGAAACCCTACTGCCCAACTGTGGCAACTCGGCAATGAAACTGCTATATCAAGGTCTGCGCGATGCGTACGACTTCATCTGCAACGACGGCAACGACGGTCAGTCAGCCTTCCTTATTTCATCTTCGTATTCAACACAGCTTCAGTAAAATTCGTGTGGCTTGTTTTTCGTATAGGCCTATCGAATGCCGGTCGCTGAAATCACGCAATCAGTTTGTTATCCAATACAATAATCATGACGAGACGAGTTCAGATGCATCATGCGGTCGCTATAGTTTATAGCTTATACATTACGTGAATGTTTAATATACCAGTACAACTTTATGCACACTCTAGAGCCGTCCTCTAGTAATGTTTACATCTAACATTTTGATAATTTTTAACAAGAAGCCCCGCTGTCGCTAGGGTAGGCCGACCGTACTGCCTGTATCCAAAGACTTCCGATCGCGGAATAAGTACAGTCCCATATACGCTATGGCGCCGCTGCTATATCGAACGCTACAATCAACTCTAAGACACGATCGGTAATGCAGCTCACATGGGTAATTGGCTGCAGGCAGCAACTTTGCATTTAAAATTGCGGCCAAACCGCTGCAGATAAAAACATAATTTGGCCTACTAATGACAGCCTATAAGAAATTGTCATCGCCTTATACAACATTGCCATCGCTGACCCTTTACGACGTACGGTTTAGACACAATACATAATTACATGTATGTCACAGAGTACAGACAACGACAGACAGAAAAAAAGACGACGAAAGACGACACATCATGCCAAAGACTCGACCTAATGGTCGGCCGAAAATCGGTCAGTGTTTGATAGGCCTAGATGGTATTTTGGACAAACTTTTTAAAACTCACTTTTGTGTAACTCGCGGGGTAGTTGTATGTGCACGTGTGATTATTCAATGCGTGTACTGAATTACGTGCAGATTACGTGCTGTATCAGCCGTGTTTCGCTAATCCTGGTGTCCAATCGGAAGCGGGACAATGCAATGCGACTCTGAGCGCCAATCTGCAGAATCTTCAGCAATACAACACCTCATATGCGCGCGCCAGACTCTGCCAGTATGTTTAAACATTATGCTGCATCTGTCTTTATTGATGTACGAACATTTTACAAGCTCTTCGCATTTCCGTGACGTCAAATGCGGGACGTTAAAATCCGGAAGCGTTAAGGATGGGTTTGATTACATTTATCCCATACTTTTTGCTTTACGTCGTTACGCCTTTTACTGACGAAAAACTTGGACGCTGCACCATTGGGACGGGGAAGCAGAGGGCTGTGAGAAACTGAGAAATCTGACTTGCAGGAGGAAAGGAAGTGAAAGGGAAGAAAAAGATTTTCGCCGTGTAGAATGCTTGATATCGTCGCATTTTACTTAAAATAGAGGATTAGGCAATTTGTCCAGAAGCGCAGATACTGAAAAAATAATGCCGCCGATAGGGTCGAGCAGCAATAACGAAAGAAACAACCGCACAGTCTCTGAATAAGCCCACAAGCTGAAACAGACAGACTATAAGGCAAATCATAACACATATAGGCAACCTGGCAGCGAACGGAAATCATGTCGACAGTCGAAGAGAGCAACAGCGCTTGCTGATAGCCTGATAAGCTTACGTTTACTCGTACAAATCAGTAAATAAAGATTGTGATTTGCTGAAGTCATAGAGCTAGCTTATTGGCCAAAACAGTGTATAGGGTTGGTCAACCAGTGACGTCATAGCGTGTGACGTCACATTGTGCGCTGCAGGTACTCGGACAATTACATCGACTGTGTGGGGAACGTCATCAAGTCGTTCTGCAGCCTGGCGGCCAAGACGTGGCAGCGGAAGTTCGACATGAAAACTCTGTGTCCAGTACTTGTATCACAAGCTTGCACAGGATGGGCCACACAGTGCCGTGAGTTTCTGCACAAACTGTCGCCCGCCGACTTCTGTAAATATAGAAACTTCCAGCACGCTGTTGGACGACGATAAACGTTGTACATTTTAGACGTACACATTCAAATTGTTGGTAGCGTAACGCTTGATCGGTGAAAATTATGCAATACAAGAAAAAACACAAACAGCGTAAAATTGAAACAAACTGTGGATGGTTAACATAGGCTTTTACTGTTTTGTTGCAATTTTTATGATTTTTGTACATGTATGATGTAAGTTATGTTCTGTTTGTTTTTATGCATATGGTTATTGTGTTGACAGACGCAATTGGAAGCTCATACAAGACAAGTTCGCCGCAATCTGACAGTAAGCATCTGTAAAACTGTGTCAAACTGTACGATTTTTAGTGAGTGATGACCCGAAGGCCTCTTCGCTTGTCTTCTTTTCTGACATTATGCAAAGTAGTTATCATTATGATGTAGTGTTAAAACCGCCCACTTCTTAACTCTGAGCTGGGTTTCCCACGAATAGCTACATGCAGCTTTAACTTTTGTGAGTGGTCAGGTGTTAGATTTTGCTACAGCTGATTTGTGCAACCTTTCATTTTGTCCAGTCAAATTAACCCCCAAAAGGCAGAAACCTAAAAAATAGTACAACGCTGCTTGAAACATTCCTCTTTAAAAAGAGGTCATTTAAAACTACGGCATTTTAAAATATTACATACGAATACAAAGCGTTGTATTGATTTTATGACGGCGGGTGGCGTTGATGTTGTCGTAGCATCTCCGACGTGGTCGATCATCGTGCTGAGTTTGTCCGTGTCTTTAACATCACTCATCATCGTCGTCGCTGTCGTCATCCTCGCCTGTTTCTGTCTCTGTCCGGCGTGTCGACGTCGCCGCTCCAGCCAACAGCAGCAGCAGCAGACGTCATCTCGGCGCTCCAGCAGCCTGCCCGGCGTCGACATGCCACCGCCCTACCCGGGTCCATTTTTCCCGGGTCACATCAATGCCGCCGCCGCGACGCCGTCGCCGTTACCGGCCGAGTCTTCCGCGCCGCCGAGCCTTGACCTCTGGTTCGTCGACATGGACGACCTCAGCGCCGGGGTGGACGGAGCTCGTGGAGGGGCGGACCTCGGAGTCGACAAGAAACGGCCACTGGACGAGGACGAGGACGAAGGACACTTTGTACCCGACGCCGTTGAAATGAACGCCAAGCTGGAGGAGGCGATTCCGCCGCCACCGCACCTCGACTACGACCAGCGTCGACCTCATCATCATCAGTGCGATTCACATCATCAGCGACCGGTCTACGAGCAGCGGCAGCGCCAGAGGCTGAGTCACGCGCCGGACGCACCGGACGACGACTACAACTACTTCGTACCGGCCGCCGACACGACGCAGGACCGGTCGAGCGGCGTCGTACCGGTGCGGAGGCCGCGGTCTCACAGGGGAGCGCCGGCGGCGGCAGCGTGGAGTCCTTCGAACAGCTCAACGGCGTGGCGGCGGCAGGCGTCGACGGACACGACGGGCGTGCACAGCGACAGCATGACTGGCGGCACTGCCAGTCTGTCGGCGTACTCGGGCGGCGGGTTCACTAGTAGCTCGTCGTCACGACGACTCAGTCCGCCGTCACTCTACATGCCTAGCTCCTCCACCCAGTCGTCGTCGTCAGTCTCGTCTCAGTCTCGCTTTGTGCTCAGCGACGACCCCGACACCACACAGACAGACGTCGACTATTACTAGACACTAAAAAAACGGTAGACGTCGTGATGTCTGCATGGACGGCCCGCGGGTCGGGCCGAACCGTTCTCAAGCAGACAGTGTAGACCTGTGACTGAGAGAACAAAATGTCAAATGCCCAAGTTCACCCCAGAGGCGGTGTCCTTCCATGTCGCCTAATCCCATTTTGCCTGCGCTTACGTTCAAGCATGCAGGGTTAAAGATAAGGTTAAGGGTTAGGTTTAGGTTTAGGGTTAAGGTTAAAGTTATGGTTAGGGTATAGCATCATAGTTAGGGTTAGGGATTAGGCGAAACGTGATTAGGCGGAATGGGGGTACTCCCCAAAAGGCGAATTTTACTGAATCAATGGCCGTTTAATAGCTTTTAAAGTTTTTTCATTATAATATCAGTTCATTTCATAAGCCAGAAAGACTAAACTCCACTTGCTTCGATTTTTGTCGATTTTGTACAACAAACTGCTCAACAAATCCGCTTGTAGGCTACGACAAATACACACTAGAAATCGAAGACGTACAACAAATCCGTAGATGAAACAATGCATTTACAGTCAATTATTACACACAAGAATTCACTGCCACCAGTTTATATCAATCAATCCGTTAACTTATTAGGCTTTGATCATTTTATTTTCTCTTATCACATCACACGCTGCGGCACGACATATGTCTACCTATATCGACTATCACTACTTGCAAAGTTAGCGAATAATTTTGTGCGTTGAGCGACAGTTAGCGGTATCCGCATTTTACCGTGGGCGAAATATTTTCCACTGTTTCGGTAACAAATTTGTTTCGTCGGGTGGGTTACTTATTTATGGCAAGTGACTAGTGTCTACTGCCGAAAGGTAGCACCCATTGTTAGAGTTAGAAGCTAAACGAACGAGCATATTTCTTTCGACATCGTTAGTTGCTGCACAGCATGAAGCATATAAGCTTAGTCTCTTTTATACTGCAGACAATGACAATGAATGTCATCAAGGTTAATTCGCTTGTCTGGTTCGCTCATATCTATATTTTCAGTTTTCATACACAGAATACGATGCACAACGACGGGGACTTTGGTAGCCTATCATTAGGCATCGCAGTTTTTTTTTGCGCGACGGCAGCTATTGCTGTAGCGCGTCTTAAATAGCCATCGCAATTCTGTCTCTGCGTCCTTCACACGGGTGGATCAGCCAGAAACGGTGCAACCTAGGATCATCAAATCCTCACCATCGGCTGCCTGAAAGACTCTAGTTTCTGGAAATGTAAAGCTTTTCCATAAATTCCATAGGGGTCACCTCGAGCGAGAGCGCTAAATGAGAGGGGGTGGAAAAATTTGCGATTTTCAGCCAATAAGCCGCTGTATCTCAGAAACGTTGCGAGATAGGGCCTAGGTTACTATTAATCACTAATAGGCAGCCCTACACTGGCTTTTGATTGGCACCAAAAACAATGACCTTGAATGATTTTGAACGCCAAAAAAGGTTTTATGGACTTTTGGCGATTTTTGACTGCGACACACATTTCAAGAGCGAATTGCGCTGAAATCGCTAGAGACAGACTGGAACAGCCTGCGTATAAAACTTTTAGCATTAAACGTAGTTTTCACTGTAGTTTAAATTCCCTCTGCGTTCAAGGAATTCTCCGTACGGGGGCGTCAAACTTGGGTACCCCCTTGAGAATAGGTCTACTCCCATTCGGCCATTCGCGCGAGATGGTGGCGCCATCTGGCGTATATGAATGCATCGTACCCAATGTCAGTTGCTGGGATCGGTAAGCTCATAGATTTTGTTCACAGTGGGCCTTCAAACATGCACCGCTGTCGCGCGTTCCCCTTTGCGTTAGCTAAGCTTTCTTGTTTTTTTCCTGTTAAGTCCGGTGATATATTGCACGCACACGTGATCAGTATAATAATACATGTATTTCACTTTTGTTGCTGGACTGCACGATCGAAAGTTACACGACGTTCAATAAAGCGAGTATCCGTTTTGCAGATCTACTCGTAAACAGTCGTTGTTATTACATTAGGCATAGTCATAATACTTTTATTAGGCCGCCCGGAACGGTAGTTCCCGGAAGGCCTTATGTTTTACTGCTGTTTATTATTTCTTTATTTTTTTCAACGCGAGATCTCCGAGGTCCGTGGGCCGATTTCCATGAAATTGACATTTTTGCCACATGATCGGAAGCATATTTAATTTACAAACGCCGGTACAAAAATTTCGGGGGTGGCTGCCCCAAAAAAATTTTGGGAGCGAAAAACATGCTAAATTTGGCTCGATTTTGGACCCCTTTCCACTTTGGGCGCGAATATCTCCGGAACGGACAGAGATATCCAAAATCGGAAAACTATTTGATCGACATCATTTCCTCCCGCTTTCGGGGAAGAAAGTTCGGTGAACTTTGGTCCACCAATTTCGGAGATTTAGAGGTGCAATTGTACCCACAAAATCGACTTTTTCGAAAAAACTACATTTCGGCCCTAAGCTAGGGGGCGCTGCGCCCCGAAATTTTTACATGCGCTATAGAATGTCCAAGTCTTGCTAGCCTACACCCCACTGGGGATAGGGGGTCCCCAACAATATTTTTAAAGGGGGTTCAAAAATTGGCTTAAAATGTAGCGTATGAGCCACTAAAACTTTGGCGCTAAGAGGATTAGCCAAAAGAAACTTTACCACGTGATGTGCCGCAGAATGAGGGTGTTAACCCGTGTACAAAATTGTGGAGGCACCGCCCCTTAAAATTTGGGAAGACAAAAAACATCCAAAATTTGGTGCGATTTAAGACAACTTTCGACTTTGACTGCGAATATCTCTGGAAGGGATTAAGACATCAACAAGAGGTAAACGGCGTTATCAACTACTCTTTCTTCCGCGTTGAACAAAAAACCTGATGAACTTTGGTCCACTAACCACGAAGTTGTGTTTGCTTATTTCGACCTACCCAACATCGACAGTGCGCACGTTTTCGGACAACTTTCGAATTTGAGCAGGAATGTCTCTGGAATGAATTAAGATACCGACAAGCGGTTAACGGCGTTTTCAAACTGTTGGACGTGAAATAGAAACAACATCAGTGAAGTGGATTTTTTGTCTGCTTTGGGTTCACGATTAAGTTTGAATAAGTTTTCGGGGATCCGCCAAGTAAAACAAGAGATATGAGCTAATGCTCATGAGACGCGCGAGAGCCCATAGCTGTTCCTGTTTGCAGGTAATCTTGGTCTGTCTCCATTCATTTCGTCGCAGTTCACTCTTCTGCAGCCGAAAGTCGCAAAAAATTTACTAAGAGCCCCTATTTTTGAGGTTCAAGGTCATTCAAAATCATTAATGTTGATACCATTAAAAGCAAGTCATTGGTGCTTTTTATGGCAAGCAGCATGTCTGTGCCCGTCTGCAGCTCTTTTCACGATAGACAGGCCCATAGTGGACAAATGATCACTTCTTAGGGGGTAGCCCTTTTTGACATTCGCGTGCGCAGGCCTCCTTGAACGTAGGGGGTCGGGACTTAAACTGATAAAATTTACATCCAATGGCAAAAATTTTATGTGCAGATTGTCTTAGTCTATCTCCAGCTATTTCGGTGCACTTCACTCTTAAAATGTGCATCGCAGCTCGAAATTGCGAAAAATTTACTGAAACCCCCTATTTTGAAAGTTCAAGGTCATTTAAGGTCATTGATGTTGACATTTCTAAAAAGCTCGTCGCCAGTGCTTGTTATAATTAGCAGCATATATGTGCCTATCTGCAACCATTTTTACGCTAGACGAGCCAATAGCGGTAAAAAACGTTTTTTAAGGGGGTGCCCCTCTTTCGTTCCCTCGTTCGTAAGGACCCCACTGACTTAGCGGCATAAAATTTTGTCACAAAATACTACAGACTCAAGTCTATCATATGGTGAAAACCTGAAGTCTCTGTCTCATTTGAGACGCGTTAAACTAGTAGCCGGCTACGTTGTGCTACGGGTAGCCGACGTAGCCAACTTGTTTTAGGCTACGTTGGTTAGCTCAACGTCGGCGTGGTCAATTTCTGCGTAATAAAAGAGTTAGATGGCGTGAAATGGGATGGTTATTAGCAATTACTGGAAATTTTAATTTAGAAACGTTATATGTATATGCTCGGAAATGATAATGATCTTCTCTATTACCGTCCGGCGCCGCAATTTAGCACGGTAACAAGGCCCAAAGTAGCATCAAAATATAGGGATGTCGGTTTATAGCGGAGAATTTTCTTAAAATATGCGGAACTTTTGGAGGCAAAATATGCGGGAAAATGTGCGCGCGGAATTTGGCGAAATATGCGGTGCATATATATGCGGGATATATGCGGCACGTGTTTCCGCATATTTCCGGCATAATTATGCAACTTCGAGTGACGGAGAATTATAATTGCGATCATTATTAGACCTATTCTGTACACTTTTGACATTTCTGACTTCGATTTATTCAACGTCGCTAGCCAGAGATAGACGGATTTAGCCGTCTACCCGTAGCGGCTACTATAGTTTAACGCGTCTCTGGGCTTGAATCGATACCGGGTTGTGACAGACGGACAGATGGACAGACAGAATTACCGTAGCTAATTCCGCCAAGCTATGCAAGCTCTCGGGCGTAAAACAACGTTTAAGCATAATTCAAAGACGACGTAACAGATGTAGTTGTCATAGTAACGTGATGCTGCTTGGAGTCGAGATGCGGAGTCAGATACGGTGACGTAGACCTGTATTGAGGCTGTGAACATCGGCTACGGGAGGTTATCAGCTAGACTATAACTTAGTACCGGTAATTATAATAGTTAAAGGTAATTTAACATAGTTAACGAAAACATAATAAACTCCTTTGAGTGTTTCCATAATAACAGAACGATCGGCTTGATTACAGCATTACAATAGCCCGGACGTGGCCAATACTGTTTTAAAATCATAGTTTTACATCATTCTGTCTACGATGTCCACACGTTATTATCGTTATTTGGCGGAATTCGTCCTCCTCCCGCTTTCTACAACACAGTGTTTGACACAAAATGTCATATAGGCCCTATAGACAGTGCATTTTGATGGTTTGACAGCTCATGAGTGTAACGGACGGACGGACATCAACAGCATTGCAATAGCATAACGCCGCGTTAGTAGGCCTAGGCTTATACAATGTTTCGAGCAAATATGATAGCCAGCCACATGTGATTTCCGAAATACTGGAAACTAGGAAAGTTCGAAATAAATTACATGATCTTGATTTTTAAGGGTCACTAAAGGTCACCGACAGCGATATTCGACAGACTACAGGCTACTGGGTTATTGGGTTTGTGAGGTTGTCTTGAGGGGTTTGATCTTAGGCCTACCGCTAAACTTAATTTAGAGTTAACCTAGGCCTAATGCTAAAGTAACTGGACACAAAATTGAACATGAAACGATAATGTGATTTAATAAGCAGAATATTTACACCGAAAATAAATCGTCGACTTGTTCTCACACAAGCGACATACACACCCCGGCCGACGAGCTGACTAAAAACCAACGCGGCTTGACAGGGTTCAAACGATAGTGCACGTATTTATCGGTAAGTGCACGCTTTAGTTTCTACTCTATTAGATTTTTATGCATAAGTTTCCGACGGCAGTTTTTTTCGTATCATTATCAGTATCGTGATAATTTATTAGTCGCAAAAATAATTGTTCTTTTTATCAATTCACGCTAGCTCGCACGAAAGGATGTCTGTCATGGTGTACGAGTTGGTGACGGCCCACCATGTAGCCTGGCTAAGTTCTACTATCTATAACGAACAGCGGATAAAATAATTCATTTAAGTAAAATATGTATGACATATATTAAAACAAACCATTTCCGCGGTCGGCAGGTTTCAGATGTAATTTTGCTGTGTGCCGCATGTATACAGTGAAATGATGTGACATGTCAAGCGACGGCAGTACGACGGCGCCGGTCTACGGCCCACCCAAGCGCAACAACTACGCCACGTGGAAGCTAGAATGTGCTAGCGAGCGCCCGGTCTCAGCCACCGTCCAGGCGTCCAAAGACCGCTTCCAGAGAGCACTTTACGGTTGTCATCTGCCGAAAGCACGGGGCAATGTCGATGGCGCCGTCGCAGCTTCTCTGACGTTTCGCGAACAGAAGCCACCACAACCACCGTACCGATGTCCCGACAGGTTCGATAACACTAATGCCGATTACAGCTGCAGGCATGCTGCGCAGTTCGAGCAGTTGTCGACCTGTATATAATTGGACAACAAACTGTAAGCTCACATGCACGATTCGTGGTCTAGTGTGAAATCTTTTGTTGGGCAGTGTCTGTCTGTCCGTGTCATAGAAAGCACAAAAAACCCAGCTGTCGCTTGGGAAGACGCGCTACAGCCTATACAGTTTCTGTTGCAGTACAGACATTCAATCTTATCCAAGGTCAATGATTTTCATCTCGACGTATACGTTTAAAGGGCGTATGCGATTTCCTATTAGTGATTATTTTTCTTATTTTTTTTCTGCTTCATAAACTGGTGCTTCAAAAACTTGACAGCAAGACGAGCTGTTGCTGATGGACAGTGTTGTTTGTGTTCGTTGCGGGTACAGAACTGAAGCATGCAAACCAACCCCGCCGGCTGAAGCAAGTCGAGACGTGAAACGTTACTCGGCCTGCGAGAAAGTCGCGCTGCAGCAGAGCTACCGCAAGCCTGTGCCTAAGACGTCTCAGCCAGCGCCCGCGTTCCTTGACCAGCAGCGGCCGTGGTCAGCATGTCCTCAGCGTGACGACAAAGTCGGCGTACCGCCGTACGTTGCACCGGAACGACACCTGACCGGCATCCCAGTGCGCGCCGCCACCGACTGCGTCTACCAGTACATACGATCAACCACCAAGGACGGACCACGACCACCGCCTCTCGAGACCACCCTGCTTCAACGTGGCTCCGTGTGTGGTCCGTCGGAGCCGTGTCCGCAGTACGAGCCGCTGCTGGCGGTCGCTGAGCGGCGCTGTGCTAAGGCGAGCAAGGCGCCGAGTGAAGCCAAGCCTCCGGCACCGACCCCTGCTCCACCGACGGCGATAGAGTGTCGTCCGACGCTGCCCAAGAAGCCGCTCTGTGGACTGACGGGGGTGGCTGAGCCGTACCTCGGTGGACCGCCGTTCGTCGCCGCCGTCAAGCCGGACTTCCTGCCGCAAGCGAAGCCGACGGCGCCGTGTCCCGAGCGCCGTCACCCGGGCGTGTTGCAGGTTCCGCCGTTCGTCTTGCCTCTGCCGCGTCCCGGCACACGCGTCCGGCTCTGCACCGACTGTCTGCCGAAGCGTCCGTGTCCCGGCTACCCAGCGCCCGACCCGCCGCAGCATTGCGCGCACTTCTCGCCGGTCTGCGAGCTCGGCTACTTCGCTCAGCTGCAGGACGAGCCGCACGTCTACCCGTGCTGTGTGAGCCAGGAACAGAGTGAACAGCTGGCGCGCCAGATGAGGTGGACCACCATGGCCAGAACACAGATGGAAGAGTTGAAGTATCCACCGATAGTCGTGAGTATGGTGCACATGCAATATCATGCAGGAGTACATAATTGTAAGCGTTTAATTGCAGCGACGGTTGCAGTGATGTTATCAAGGAATCTGCATTCAAGACAAGGCCAAGACCAAAAAACTCAAGGTCAAAACAAAGAACATTCGAGGACATCCGAAAGCCGCTTTCACAACAACAAGTTACTATAAAAATATGCAGTGAAACCATGCTTTTTATGTTCAAGCTTTAATATGCAAATAGTCTTCAACTTCAATGTCTTCATCACGGGTGCCGTTATGTCAAAAGCTAATGTTCTACACGTCTTCAGTTTTGTGCTCAAACTGTCGGTAATAATAAATAGAATTCATTAAAGTTCTCGATAGTCTGGCATCTCTTCTCAAGGCCAAGATCAAGGCCACGGAGTTGGGACCCAAAGCTAATGCCACTGTTTTTTTTTGTCCTTGAGGCTCCTTAAGGCCAAGGCCAAGGTCCTTGAAAAAACATCATTGAATGGTTGGTAGATCAAATAAACCGTGATTTTTAAGAAAAATTATGACAAGAGAAACAACCACAAAGCGGTAGGCCTGGTTGATGTAACGTGCATGCAGAAAGTGGCGATGCCAACGACTACGTATGAAGCTCGCACTGATCCGGTCAGCTACCGCGTAGAGCGCTATGAGCCAGTGACGTCACCGTGCCAACAGGTGCCCGATGTGTGGGACCGCGCACAGACACGCCAGATGATGGACCACGTCGTCGGTGACTCTGACTACGTATACAAAGTCAACGAGACTCTGCCGACAGCGTACGTACATGCTATACTGCGAGTGCGAATAAACTGAATAACTAACTCCTCACAGCGTTGGCTGCGAATATAGCACTCTTGACAAATCCCTATAACACAAGGCCCAATAATGACTGCAGCAAAATGTGCCGTACATGAAATTCCGGCTTTTTTGAATTCCAATTGGTTTAAGGTGTGCACAGAGCGACAGAAATGAAATGAAATGGAAGCCGGAGCGCGCGGCTTTCATTCTGGGCTCGCGAACTTGCAACGTGTTCTCGACGCAGCTGCAGCGAGTCGCGTCAAACTGCGGCAAGTACGATCGAGGACTAACCTATTTCCGGCGCCATGTTTTACACTGGATGGATGTCACCGACCGGATTAGGTTCCGGCTGTGCATTCAGGTGTACAAGTGTCGACGCAGTATGGCTCCTGGATACCTGATCGATCTCTGCCAGCCAGTTGCCAGCATTGACGGTCGCGGACATCTGCGATCTGCAAGCCGTGGTCAGCTGCAGATTCCACAGGTGAAGATGGCAACCTACGGAAACCGTGCTTTTGAACATGCCGGTCCATACTTGGAACGCTCTGCCAAACACTCTCAAATGCAGTTCACACTGTTTACCTATTTTCAGACGTCATCTGAAACATTTTTACTTCTCGTTTTACTAGCACATCAGGTTGTTAGCAGGTTGTTACAGTTAACTCGCTATATAAATTACTTACTTACTTGCTTACTTCAATTCAGTTCATTTTATGTCAGTTCATTTCTGTCGTTCTGTATGCATTTCAATCCTTGTAGCACAGTATACATGGACGAGCGTTTTTACGCGCGAAAGCAGCTATGCTTTCAGCGCGTCTTAGCTATCGCAATTCTGTCCGTCTGTCTGTCTGTTTGTCTGTCCGTCTGTCTGTCACACGGGTGGATCAGGCAAAAACGGTCCAAGCTAGGATCTCCAAATTTTCACCATCGGCTGCCTGGAAGACTCTAGTTTCAGGAACCGTAA
>Ga0056128_1004452_pt1 | contig 17519 bp, 12 predicted proteins | sample WorMetLIZISLAND2_FD_71113 | JGI IMG/M metagenome (GOLD analysis project Ga0056128, IMG submission 71113) | Marine gutless worms symbiont microbial communities from Max Planck institute for Marine Microbiology, Germany - Olavius geniculatus... ... | reverse complement strand
AAACGGACATTTATCAATAGAATTTTATTTAGCAACTGTTATTAGTTTGTTTATTTGTAGTCTGTTTATCATGTATTTTCTGTATTTCTTTTGTTTCCCTTAGTAATGTTTCCAGTTTTTGCTTTCATTCTTTCCCTATGTTTAGTATGTATTTTCTGTGTTCCTTTTGTTTACCTTAGTAATGTTTGTAGTTTTTCTTTACTGTTTTCCTATGTTATTGTTCTTGCGCGCTTGTCGCAAGTGTTTATTACATATTAAAATAAATAAATAAAAATAAATTATCGCAACAAGCACTGGTGACAGGCTTTTTAGATTTATCAACATTGATGACCTTGAATGATCTTGAACCCCTCAAAAAGGGGTTTTTAGTGAATTTTTCGCAATTTTTGGATGCAGCACACATTTCAATACTGAATTGCAATGAAATGCTGGAGATAGACCAAGACAACCTGCATATGAAATTTTCAGCATTAAACGTAGATTTCAGCTGTTTAAGTTTCGACCCTCTAAGAGGCCGGCATCACACATTTTAAGAGTGAATTGCACTGAAATGGCTGCACATGGACCTGGACTAACTGCGTATGACATTTTTAGCATAGAACGTACCTTTTTAAGAATCTAAGTTTTGATCTCAAATTCAAGGAGTCTTCCATACGGAGGGCTCAAATTTAAGTACTCTTTGAAGACGCATTAATATCTTACTGCTGTACACTTGATTTCCAAAGTGGCAAGACCACTGCTATCGTGCCTCACGTGAGCTTTGCTTAAATTACTTGTATTCACTGTTTACAGTTATGATCTAATTTCATAAGTTGTAGCTTAATGTTATGATGAAATCATAATCACTGACATCAGTGATGACTGCTTCAGTTCCCACTGAGCCATAATTTATTTCACTCATTACTGAAATTATGGAGTGATTCACAAGCCAAGATGCAAGTTAATTACCAAACTGTTTTGGTGAAAAAATGTCACCTTTTGTGCAAGTAAACATGTCAAGTCCTTCAAAGATTGCTTTATGTGACATTGAAAGCCATCTTTTTGTCTATTACTATGAACTAGAGAAGTAGGAAAACAAAGATTCTTGAAAAAGTAGATGCCGGTATTTTGGTATTAGTGTATGCAGAATGCTGTATAATATTCATGACTTTTCTAATGCACATTGACAGACATGAACAAACTAATGTGAATATTGTGTTGGTTTCGCTTTGTTTGGGCCGGACACGGGTATTTCTTGACACACATATATGCATTATGTGCATATCTTGCCCTCCGTCTGAATAGACTAATTCATATACACCTGGAAGTTCATGCAAAGATAGAGTCTACATTTTTTTTTGTTCGCCAGGCTTGTGAATTTATTCATAATTGAGACTGAAGTTGATTGACTGTGTAATTGCAGAGAAAGTGATAAAGGAGCAGAGTGCGAGGCTAACTGATACTGAGGATCAGATAGCAGCAGCGATACAGGTATTTTATAGTCTTATGTCACACGAGACGTTAAACCCTACTTACTCACTCACTCACTCACTCTTACGTTCAACTTAATTCACAAACTATATTGGTTTAATATTGCTGCTGCTAAGTACATTGGTACCTTGTTAAATAGTTTGTTGACTTTTATTGCATTATATTCTTTGCTGTCAATTATGCTGTGATTATCATTTGAATAAAGTTAGTCTGGCTGTTTTACTGGTAAGTTGGTCAATCAGACTAAAGTTTATTTATATTTGATTAGCTGGTTTTAGTTGAAAATTGCGGGTTTCTGTAATAAGTTAAAATATTATTGTCATTGTTGAAATTTGCAGCCTTATTGCATGTCACTGGTAACATTCTCAAAACTTTTAAGGATTTTTCTGGATTTATGTTTGGTGACTTAAGATTTTCTGAGAACTTTTTCTATTCGAATTCTCATTGGCTTTCTCTGCATTTTGTAAGTAGTTTTTCTTAATGTCTGTAAACTAGGTCATTTAGTCAGATGCATAAGCACTCGCAGTTTCGAAACTTAGAAAAAATCTAGGAAAACTTCTTGTTTTAGTATATGAGGGAAAACATTGTTTTGATTGTTTAAGTTGACCACTAAAGTTTAATTTGCTTTACTTACTCATTTCTGATTTAACAGCAGTGCCATGTAATTAATGTCATGCATGATATCTAAGCTATGTGTCGATACATATTACATAATTTCTGAAAAGTGTCATCTTTATTATGCAGCTTTCTTTTTTAAGACAATGTTAATGCTTCCATAAATAATTCTTCAAATATTTTTAAAGATTTTCCTTATAATGTTCTGAGAGTGTCCATTACTTCCTAAGATAAGAAATCTTTCTACCATCTTTTAAAGAAGTTTCGAGAATGTGGCTAGAGTTTTTTATCATTGGTATGAGTGATGCTAGAACTGGAATGGTGTTTAGAGCAAGGTACACGAGAAAGAGCTGGAGCTTGAGAGCAAGTTTGATGCTCGGCTACATCAGCTGCAGTCTCTGCAACAGATGCTACTGGAGAAACTCACGGCCTCTGAACAACGAGCTGCCACTCTGCAGTTTGGTATGTCCTCTCTGTTCATAACGTCTCCGTAAAGTCCAGCATAGCATGTATTGTTCACTGCACTATTTCTAGGACTTTTTTGTTTGGAAAATTTGTTTAAAAAATTTTATTAAATACTTGTAATCATTAATTGATCAATTAAGTTTTGCCTTTAAGTTTCACAAAATGGAGGTCATTCCGTTCCAAATTCAGCATTTTTTGGATGAAAATTTTCAGACAAGAAGGTGATTTTCTGACATATTTCCAACAGCCCAAAATTTAGGAGGGAGCAGTTGCCCCTGAGTCGCCTCTGCACTGGCCACAATGCCACTGTTAGTAGAACATGTCTGCTGTTTTCATACGTTGTTGTTGTTGCGTGTGTTTCTGCAGCACTGTCATCTGCACTGGTGGAGCTTTCAGAGTTTAGAAGTCAGCGTGGTAGCATCAGTGGCGACAGTCGGTGAGTCACTCACTGAATACCTGGATATCTGGCTACTGCAATTAAAGAATGATCCGTGAGCCAGGGTGCAAGTTAATTAGCAAACTGTATTGGTGTAAAATGTGAGCAATATTGGTATCAGTTAGGCATTTGGTTCGTACTTTTACGCTGTGCTACTTTACTGCTTATTATGGTTTGGTGGTATGGTGGGGTTAGATTTCGGTGTGAAACTTACAGTTAAGTACTGTGATGGCTTGGTGAACATTTTTACACAGATAACCAGCCTGGAAAGATCTTATGTAGGCATGGTGAGTATCAACAAAAAACGGGTTCTTGACAAGTCTTGCTGCATAAGCTGAGGGCTAAAGAATTAGAACAGTATGTAAAACCATGAGCTCAGAACAGGCTAATTTTTGTAGTATTATTATTCAGGTCTCGGTCATTGCTGGTTCAGTCATGCAGTACGCCAGTGAAGTCATCAGTTGCCGGTGGAGTTAGCGGTGATGTCTGTTCATTATCCAGTGTCAATTCTGCTGGTGCAGAATTGCCTGTGAATGCCACACGACTCGTGCAGCTGGCCAACGTTGCCATTGACTCGCAGGACAACGTACTAGACTGTCGTGTGGACAGCGTAACACAGCATGATGTCTGCGATGGGATAAAGTCAGAGGACGCAGCTGGACAGTCGTCTGATGATGCAGTGCTTGGCTCACTGGTCTCAGATGGCCAATTATCGCGAGGTAACTCTATCTATATTATGTGATAGAAACTTATATTTTTAGTCTGCGATAGTGCTATTATCTACAAATCCCTGAAGTAACGACTTAATATGACTGTTATTATTGTTATCATCATCGTCATTATGTGCTATATAACATAATCTGTTGCTTGAATGTACTAACGAATTCTATTGTAAAAAAATGGTTGACATAAAGCAATTGACCAGAATACCAGATATATAAATTACCGTTTGATTATGTGTGTGGAGAAGTTTGTTTTATACAATTTTGTTCTGTCTTTGTTTTTGGCTATTTATTAGTACACATTAATTAAGTAAATAGCTGATTAGCAGCATTTTGGCAAATGTTGATTTTTGTCATTAGCTAAAGTCCAGTTGTGTGTGATTGGTAAATGTCGTTTCCTGTCAGTTTCATTACTAACAAGATGGATGAGTGACAAGAGTTGGAGTATCTGAACAATACTGTACATTGTTTGTATGTTTGTTACTGTAACACTCAGCATATTTGTGTCTGGGGATTGCAGCAGCATCGTCCTCTGAGTTCGGAGTTGCATCTCCCACAGGTGAAGTTCAAGTTTCCCCACTGTGCCTTTCATCACGAGTCAGCCTGTCAGAGGTGAAGACAGAGTCGGATCATGCCGATGATGCTATGGACAACGGTGTGCTCAACACGGCCGAAGTTGCTCAGTTCGTCCGTCACGTGCTGATAACTCGTAACATCGGCCAACGTCAGTTCGCACGCAGCGTGCTCGGTCTCTCTCAGGGTACTGTGAGTGAGCTGCTGGCTAAGCCCAAGCCCTGGGACCGGTTGTCAGAGAAGGGCCGTGAGTCGTATCGACGAATGTACCAGTGGGCAGTGGAGCAGACCGGCGCGGCCCGTCTCTGCCTTGACTCGGCTCAGACTGGTGAGATGTGTTTGTTATCTGATGTGCCGATTTTGCAACTCTGCTAATTTACCAAAGGCAGTGCTGTTGTATGGTTTTGTTGTATTACATATTTCTATCTTCTTGTTTCACGACTCTTTTCTCTGTTAATGTACTTTTGGTTTTGTCTCATTGCCTAGAGGAGAAACTTTGGAATTTCATTGTAGTAAATGTGTTGGATTAATAAACAAGCTATTTTAATGAATTATTCTTTGTCCTAACAATTTTTTTGAGTTTAACTAGTCTGTATTTTATGTTGTTGGTTGTCAGTTGGTGTCTGGCATGTAAAAAGTTTTGCTCTAACATTGGCCTGAATTGAAAGTAGTTGTAGTATAGTACATGTGGTAGCAGCACTCTATGCCTCTAGCTGGAGCTGTATAAACAATATTGATGGGTGCAGTCTTATCTATCATGTGTTATACAAAAACTGTTTTTAGGTTTTAGCTCATCAGTTGTTGTGCATTGTGTTTAACAGTGGTGTGTCTGTTAATTATTTCAGTAAAAACTGTCATATGTCTCTTGTAATTGTCACGTATTATACTGGACAGCTGTGAAGTGTGCTTGACCGTTGTTTGTATCGGCTAGTTGTTGATGATGACGCCAGTGTCACGAGTGGTGTAAATTCTGTGACTGTTTCAGACTCTGTGAATGGCGTGAGCAGCAGCATGAGCAGTTCGCGCTATCATCACGACAACTCAGCGGTAACAGAACAGCGAGTGGCACAGATACTGAGTGAAGCCCGTGCAGCTATGAATGCTGCCGACGCTCCGCAAACTAAGGTAAATATTTCCTTTGTGTTTTACCAACTGTAATTTTCTTGACTTTGATCAGACTAATACCATTTCTTGCCAAGATGGACTGCCACGTCACTGCATCTCTAATATCCATGTCTGTTATGGCATACTGACATTTTAGTTTCATTCCACAACATTTTGTAGTGTTAACATGTTGTCATTTGTGTTGGAAGAGTATCGTGTTAAGTACATCAGAATCACTATAAACCTGATTGCGGTCCAGTTTTGTCTCATGCTGGTCACTGATTGAGCGTGATTGTTATTAACACATGTACTCACATCAGCTTATTTTTATGCTTTTTTTCTAGTTAGACTTGAGTTAACCATTTGTCTTCTTTATTCTCGGTCTTAGTGTCGTAGTGCTCTGTCCATTCAGAATAGAACTTTTCATATCTGTCTTGACAGTCCCAATGGCTTTTGTGGGTCGTACCTGTCCAGCTGTTTCTCCTTCAGTCATGTGCAGGCTTTGAACTTGAAAATGAAAAAAGTGTTGAAAAACCAAAATTAGAGTGAACAGTTGCCCAGGGCTGGATAGCTGGTGTGTCAGTTTTTAGTTCATACTGTCCATGGTTAAGGGTATTTTTGCACACTGGTCTGACATATTTCACTAGTTATTATTGTTGCGGTGTCATAGGTTTAGAATGATACCAAAAAAGTTACCCAGTACCCAATACCCAATATTATTGGGTCCTGCTGATACCACTACCCAATGTCAATATCAGTATCGGCTTCCTGCCATGTTTCCTGCTGGAGCTAGACGTGAAAAGTCAGTGTGTTGTGCTAACCATGCTAGCCAAACGGTGTTAACTAAGCATCATTAGGATCAATTTGGTCTGCTTTGCCAGTACCTACACTCAGTCCACCATTTCAGGGTGCAATGTCTTTTCACTTTTTGTCCATTGCCTCTCAGCCTGTGGCTGTGCTGTATCAGGAATAAGAGACAGCCACGTTTGATCATCACTACAGGACAGCACTCGGTGGCAGGCGGAGAGCAAACAGTGGGCACTTAGAACTCATTGGGCAGTACTGGTATTGGATGCCGCAGCTCAGAAAACTATTGCCCAGTACCTAATACAACCCAGTACTTGCAAATATTGGGCAATACCCAATACCCCAATGCTAGTATCGTTCTAACCCTAGCTGTGTGTAACTGTGGCTGTACAGTTGGCATCCAGTTCTTTGGAGTTTGTGGATCCTCCCATCAACAGCACAACTGCAAAGTCAGCTGCCGACGTCTCATCCGAGCCTGTGTCTGATGCCTTGCAGCCGTTGACGTGCAACAGATTGGCAGAAAGTGCTGGCGTTCAGACTGTAAGACCCGCCAGTACCAGCGACTCTGTTACTAAACAGTCAGCAAAGACTGCGACGGGTGGAGACAATGACCCGCGCGACATCGTTGCACGTATCTACCGTGAGGAGCTGCAGAAGCTCGCTGCGACCGCAAAGTCGAACGGGAATTTTGCCGAATACATAATGTACGAGCATGAACTTGAACGTCTCGCCCACTCATCCCTGCTTGCCCCGGAACCTATACCACCCATGACCTCCCCAATGCCTCACCGCCGCCGGAAAGACAGTCGCCATTCCGGCAGTTCAAAACGATCCGTGCCACCAATCATTGACAGAAACACCACACCGCAGACATTTTCATGGCCTGTCATAGCACCTTCGATTGTCGATCATCCGGAAGATCTGACGACAAGGACTATCCAGTCTCGGATGGATAAAAATGATACAGAAAGCACCTGCTTGTCAGATGTTGTCGCATCACACTTGGTTCATATCACTCCAGATGTGAACTGTGTTAGAACAAACTCAACATCATCTACAGACATAACTACTTCACCAGCTACGTTGATGAGGCAGGATGTCGCGGAAGGTACTGCTGCAGTCAAGTTGGAAGAACCGTTGGCAGATGTCGATGTCGACACTCAGCAGCTTACCTTGAAGGTTGAGGGGGACGACTGTTCTTCACCGCTAGACCTTATGCGTACAATTGCCGACTCGGTAACATCGAAGTCTCAGAAGAAATCCCCGTCGACAGAAACACCGAGATATGCTCTTCCACCGATCAGTGCAGAGTGGCTGAAGCGCTGCTCTTACCTCAACACTGATGAGGTGGTGACAGCCGTCCGCTCTACGCTTGCCGACTATTCCATCAGCCAGCGACTGTTTGGCGAAGCTGTACTTGGCTTGTCTCAGGCAAGTAGTCTGCTGTGCTAGTTACGTTTAGTTTTACCGATTACTGTCAAAGAGTTAGATAGGAAGGGATTGTGATGTAATTTTGTGGAGGGTTGGGGCATGGTCGATGAACCAAGTGATAAATTTTGATGGTGATTGAGATTTTGATCTGGAGCGTGAACTTGAACGTCTCCCCCACTCATCCACGCTTGCCCCGGAACCTATACCACCCATGACCATAACAATGTCTATTATCTTAGGTGTCAGTGACTTGGCTCTTAGTGGTTGATTTGCTTTGTTTAATATACCTGTAGTTATATGTTGACTGACGGTCTGTTCATGTTTTATTGCACAGTCTTGTTTAATGACTTATCGTTTGCATGTGATTTTTCAGGGCTCTGTCAGTGACCTTCTTGCTCGTCCAAAGCCATGGCCGCTGTTAACCTCAAAAGGCAGAGAACCATTTATTCGAATGCGTATCTTTCTTGATGACCCTGAGGGCACTGTACGTCAGCTTGTTACCACACAGTATCGAGTTCCTGCTGACAAGCTTCTGCGATGTGGTGAACAATCCGACAGCGAAGTGACTGTTACAGGTTACCATTTTCTGCTTTGTACAGTGCAGTGTGCACATATTGATTGTTTTTTAATGAACAGTGCCTGAACTGGGGCTGTTAAATTATGTGGTTTGCGAATCGTATCCTTATGCGAATCGTATCCTTATGGAATCACTGAAATTTGCATATATTATTCTCTTCATTTTCTGTGCTGTTTTAGGGTAGTCATTTTATTTATTCATCGTTCACTGCTTCGACACATTTCATTGGGTAAAGAAAAGCACATCTGTAAAGTGTGTGGTCTGTTAAATAAAAATTAAATGATTTTGTAAAGTTATTGTTAGAGACTATTGTAACGTTGATGACCGGTAAAGTGTGGAGAATGAGCCAGTTGAATTAAAACCAGCTGTTTACATTGATGCTGTTGGCTAAGCTCTGGGATAAACGCTGAATCTGACTTATGTTAAAACTCACTATAGTATATTGCCAATAGGTACTGCCACTCATGCATTCAGTTTTGTTTTTACCGGCCTGTTTATCTCATGTTGATCTGGGTTAGTTCGAATGGAGATCCTTGTAGAATTGCTGTAGCCTGGCTCTGGCTGGGTGCATTTCCTGTCTCTCGTCTGACATCATCAAGCCATTGGGTTTAATTACATGCTGTATAGTTGAAAGGTTTATGGTCTGCAAGAGATTTAGGTCCGTTTCTGCAGACCATGTCTGTCTGATACGTGCAGAGAAACAAATCGGATGCTATCGTCAACAATTTAGCAGTATTATTGACAATGTTGTTGTCAGGTCGAAAGCGTAAAGGCAGCGTGGACGGCTCGGCTAGCGATGGTGGAACGTCACAGCGCAAGAAGCAGCCTCGTGTTAGTTTCACTGCAGAGCAGAAAGAGGCCCTCCGACGGACATACGAAGCTGATCCATACCCTACCCAGCCGTCGATTGACCGGCTTGCCAGTGAGCTTGGAATCGGTCCACGGACTGTCATAAATTGGTTTCACAACCATCGCATGCGTTACGCCAAGCAGCAGTACGCCGCCACTGGCATCTGGTCAGTGACGGGCGCAGCGACGGTGATTGCAAAATGTGAGCCATCAGATTTGGATCCGTCAAGTCAGAGTTGCAGTGAAGACATCTGGGACATGTCACCAGCCACTGCAGACACACCATTGTCAAGAGCTCCATCTACACCTGGCACCGATCTACAGCCAACGTCATTCACCACCGTCGGCACCAACGCTGAAGATCAGTCTGCTTTTGTCAGCACAGCTGCTAGTCTCGGAACGGGATGTGGCGCAAACCGGCGTAAGAATACTCGACCCCAGCGTCTGGGAACGTCCGAGGATGACTCCAAAGCGGTCATGACACTGCCAGCTAAATGCAGTGCTGGCGATAAAGAGGAACTGTGTAGCGGTGTTGACCAGTTGCCTACTGTTCTGGCCAGTTAAAAATTGTGTGCATGACAATCAGTTCTTGGGTTGTTACTCAACTTCTTGTGCATGTGTGAGATATGTGACCACCATCATTAGGAGAATCGACAGTCTGTCTCATTAGTCTGTCTTTGTCACTTTCTTTAAGGTTTTCCAGTTCTCTAACCAGGTGTCTCTGTGGGTGTGTAATGCATGCGTGGATGTTACTTGCGTGTTGCACGGAAAATGAACATTTTGGCTGTGAGCAGCTTGGTGATGTGTGCTTTATGAATATTTTTATCACAAATGTGCTGAAGCCCACAGCTGTTGCTGCTTTGCATATAAGACCTATTGCAGCTTGAGATACCCTTGGGCTTTTTGGAATTTACGGAGGGTTTTAAAAGTGGAACAGAATAGAATATCTTGCTTTTTCATGGATCCATCTTGTGCTCAAACTGGAAATGTCGCCAGTTTGCTGGTTGTAATTTGGAGAGAAGTATAATATGCTGCTGCCGGTAATAATGAGATAACAGTGGATGAACCTTAAAACCCATTCTAGCTTGAGATATTTATATCCAAGCAGTTATGCTGAACATCCCAATACAAACTTTTTGACTGATAGATCGAGACTTTGACTGTGGTTTGGGAGAAACTTAATACAGTTCAGGCTGCTCGTCCAGTGATACGTGGTTTCTTCCTGTTTGTTAGTTCAATAGTTATTCACTCAGAACTCAGATCATGTCTAAGTACACAGTATATTTGATGGCTATAGACTAACTGCAGCTCTGCGGGTTTTCCATCTGTGGCTAATTGGAGCATTTCAGTCATTGATTTGTATATAGCATAATGAGTGTGATGCCTTGTGTTCTGTGGAGCTTAGTCCTTACGTTGTTCCAGGCCATGAGTTTCCTGTGATTGTGACAGATAATCATTGTTCAGATTGTGCGATGGAGTGTGTGAGCAGCGATTCCATCATGTGTGAACTGTTTCATTTGCTTTATTTTTGCTGAAGAGATGTGTACATTCATGTGTGTTTGTGTTTGTGTGTGTCCTATATATTTTCTATTCTTGTTGGTAGTTGGATGATATATACTATCGTGTGTTAAAAACATCAGCCTCCAGATATCCATGACTGGACTTCTGTGTTGCGTTCAAAGTTACAAAGTTTCACAGTTTTTTTATATGTGAAAATGAGTGAACTACATGTCAGGCCGATGCCTCCCAATCCTCACAGCTGATGTACACTGTATCCATGTGTTTCACTGAATATTGACTGTCCGCTCTTATTTTTCTTTGATGATCCATTTATTATGGTTTGTTATTTGCTTTCTATCGTTTGTTCGCTGTGAAAGATTCTGTTTCTTATTTTTTGTAATGTTTTTGTTTGTATGCCTTCCACCGATCCATGTTGTGTGCATTTGCTGAAAACTGCTAAGAAAATCTTTACAGTGTGCAGGGCTTTAACTCACAGCATCTGACTGTTGTATGACGTATACTGATACACATCTGTGTTTGTCACGTTAATATTAGTGCAATGTAATCCCTCTTTATTTCAGATCGTACAAAGTCATTTGATTTGATGTTATTTTGAGAAGTGTATTTCTTGTTATGCTTTCGTTTGGTTCTACATATCTGTCTGTTGCGGATATTGACATTTATCAGCCTATTTCTTTCGCATAATAATTCATCGTGTTCAGCAGGTATTTTTATTTGAAAAACTGCGTTTGTTTCAAGTTCTGTTTAGTTATTCACTGGTCTGTGCTGATTGTGCAATCTGTGTGTCTGTGTGTGCATGGCCTTTTGTGCGAACACATAAAGTTTGCTGCACTTTTTTACATGCTTGGAGAGTTTCAGAAAACTGGAGTGTAATAGTGAAATCTCGCTTTTCCATCTTAACTGTAATTTATGCTTACGAATAATTCAGTATGATTCATTTTTTACATTTGCCATTACCAGTTTGTCCTATGCTTTAACTTGCAATGCATGTACTGTTAGATTATTAGCTGTAATTATGCAAAAACCTTATTTAACAGATCTTGACATTTTTGTTGCAACTCTAACCAGTGGCGTCTAAGTCTATTGTCTATATTTGGTTCTAACAGCATTCATAGCATGGGTTTACAGCTGGTGATCTCCATACGGGTTAGAGACATCTGGAACAACCAAACATGAGAGTATAGTCTAGCTCTGGGATTTTTCTTGTTAGGATGCTATGCCATTGTAGAATACTTCTGATCACAAAAATTATATGTGCATGCCACACAAACATTGTAATCATAAATGCATTTGAAGTGTATATTCCATATAAATCACTGTGTAAAAAATCAAGAGATATTTTGTGAAGTTTCAGTATTTTGAATCATGTTGTGAGACAACATTGTTGACGTTCTCACAGAGCTGCTCGCACATTTTTATACCTTAACGTGTCGTGATGCATTATTTGAGAAACCGTTTCCATTGAACTCCATCGCGTTTCTGCTTGTCGGAGAGTGTGTCATCTTGGCATTATATTTATCATGTAGAGATGCATGTGACTGTGCATTATTGTCATGCCTGTGCGTTTTCACTGTTGTGAAGTTGCCAGTTTTCTATGTTCACCATCTGAACAGGTGCCATCCATACTTTGACTAGGTCTCCTCTTCTAAACAAAGAAACATGTTCTTTGACTTTTGATATTCTTTCGGTCAATTTCACATGTACGCACAAATGCAATGACAGCATTTACTCAACAAGTGCTGTAGTGGGCATTGCACATTACGCATTAAAGGTTAATTTAACGATATGCACTATATAAATTCACATTTTACTTTTTACTTCCATAGTGAGAGTGCAGCCAATGAACGCTTGGAACTTGTGCTTGCAGTAGTTGTTTACAGTAAGTTTCAAATACATTTGGAGATGGCGACACCAGACATTGTTCCGCTAACAGCATCAAGGCCTCAGTAAATTGAATGTGAGTCATGTATAGACAAAAATGCATGTGCATAGTCATTTTACGTGTGTTGTGATTATTCTGTTTTCAGGCTTACATGAAATGACCAGTGTTATCCAGAATCTCTGCGGGAATTTATGACAGTGGTGTGGCGCAGGCATTTTTCAGGCCGGATATCCTTTAACCTACGCAGGTTGATCAATAAGTAATGAGAATCAAAGTATTAGACCTAAATTTTTTCACAGTCTGTATATCGGTAAAAAGTACATTTTCCACGAACATGTATAGGTTTGTTGCGAATGTGACATCGTGGTAATTTATGACGTCGTAGACCCTTATATAAAAACGATTCGCCACATCGGTGCAAACAACATTGTATCGTACCTAGCAGACATCACAGAGATAAAATTTCAGATATCGAAATCGATGATAGTTACTGGGGGTTTGGTCATTATTGTTTGCAGCATGATCTTATTGCATGAAGGCAGAGTCGCCAACATTTTGTTGGGCAATCATTGACTTGTGGTCTGGACTGCAGTACTGGATGTATGGCAGGGCACACGGGGCTCGCTGTCGAGCCCCGGCACATTGAGGGTTTTCTGGCAACAAGAATGTTGCTAATCTCTTTGTCAACACAGCAGATGTTATAAACTGTTGACTTCTAAATAAAATTTAACTGGTACCGTTATAATTTTGATGTGACGTCGCAATTAGCTCTAGTGCTTTTATTTACAGCTGGCGCAGATTAAGGCTATTGTATATTCGAAGGTGCAAGTGAGAAATTCGTAAACGTATTTGTTAGGGCTTTCAGAAAATCAGATGCTTCAGGGCACCACATTGCTAAATTTGGCTCCAGACTGGAGAATTTCCGTGCAACAACGAGCCTAATTCTACGCTCCAAATTGTTTCTGTTTAACTCGCTGTGACGTCATAGATTACAATGACGTCACATCTGCAACAAACCCATACGTGTTTGAAGAAAATGTACTTTTTACAGGTATATAGATTGTGAAAAAAATTTAAGTCTAAGACATTGATTTTCATTACTCATTGATCAACCCTCGTAGCTAACAGTTGGTATGACATTTTGTTAGTGGACATCAGCAGAAATGAAATGATGATAACACAGTTGAATGAGTAAGATGGATTGTAGATAGTTTGCAACGAGATGATATTGTGATGTATCATGGAAATCATGTGCAATGTTGTACTTTGTTTGCTTAGTATTACAGGCTGCAATGTTTGTCTGTGTTTGCTCATGCAGTTAGAATTTAGTCATTTGTTTTATGTCTATTTTAAACAATTTATTATCTTGCATCAGTCTTGTGTTGTTGATTTTTCATTTGACAACAACTCAGTGAAGTCAATATGTTAATTGCCAAAGCTTTTTAACATAAAGTAGTTACAGGCTTCCCATGCATCCTTGAAAGTCCTTGAAAACACGGCTGGTCCTTGAAGGTCCTTGCATTTAAGTTTCTAGGATTTTGAAAGTCCTGGAATTTTTTCAGGGAAAACTGAAAAAGATTAATGAAACTATAAAGTTTAGGCATATTTGCATTTTGCAGTCTAATTTCACATTTATTGTAAAAAAAATTTTGGCTCGCTACGCTCGCATGTCATGTTATTCCTTGTAAACTAATATCGGCATTCTTTAAAAGTCCTTGAAAAGTGCTCAAGTTTTATTTTCTGTCTACAGTGGGAACTCTGTAGTTAGTAGCAAGTTGAACTAGAAAAGCGGGACAGAGACCACAAACCTCCGCCAACGAAATGTTCGCCTGGTGGCATTACCATATTTGGCATATTGGCGGCGGGTTCCCTTATCTGCTAACACACAAGCATGTTAACCGCGCGTCTCGTGAACACTAGCTCAAATTTCCAGATCACCCCCAAAATTGAATCATTTGTAGTTTTTGCCATTGCGGACATTCCATGAACATTTCAGGAAGATTCTTCCATAACTTTTTGAGTTATCTTGCTAACACACAGACAGACAAACTCTGGCAAAAACATAACCTCCTTGGTGGAGGTAATGTAATTATGCCTAGGCATTTTAGGTTGGCAAATTATGCTGCTAATGGTCAGAACAGCATGCGACCACCTTAAATTTTTTCATGATTGCCTGTCCCTTTATAATGGACATAATGGATTTTTTGTCGGAGCTTGTGAGGCCTTGTGCTTATGACTCAATTATGCCACTTTTTGTCATGTGCTATTTTGTTGGGCAGCATTTACGTCACGTTTGAAGCCATATCCATTGATCTATTATACCCCGTTTGCACGATCGAGCAGACATCGAGCAAACGTCCAACAAACATCGAGCTGGCTCGTCCAGCTGACATAGCCAGCTCGCCGAGCCAGCTTGGTCGTGTAAAGTGTAAACGGGGTATTACGGAACACTAAAGCTCGAGCTCCATAGAGTCTGGTGACCTTGAAATTTGCTTTTGTTTTTATACAAAATCGTGTGAGCTTAGGCCACGGGAATCCGTACACTTCATTTTTGAGCTGCAAAAAACGACTAATCGGTAAACAGTTTTAACGATTAAAGAGTAATGACCAATTCACACCTAGGACACATCTCAACTGTCGTAACTGGGCGGACGTTATTAGCATTGCGATGTCATCAGTGGCGGTTCTAGCCCGCAACATCTGGAGGGGCACGGCCCCAAAATATTATGGCAAGCGTTGTAACGTGAACCTATGACATGGGTATGGGGGCAGAGCCCCTAGTGGGTTCCGGGGCAGAGCCCCTGGATGGGGAGGGGGGCGAAGCCCCACTGAAGCTGACAGTTTTAGGTTTTTGACGTTCACTGAACGCCGCAAATTTGCCACTTCTTTACTATCTGGAGACGCAAAGAAATAAGATATTTGTGTCTACGAAACTGGGGGCTGGAGCAGTGGTACGTGGTTCTAGCCCGCAATATCTGGAGCACGGCCCCATGGCGAGCGCGGTAACGCGAGCCTATAAGGGGGGTCTGGGAGAGCACCCAGCGCGGTCCAGGAGCAGAGCCCTGGTCAGGGGGCAAAGCCCCCGGAAGCTGAAGAATTTTTGGTTTTTTGACGTTCAATTGAAGCCATAAATTTGCCCACTTTTCTAAAATTGTGAAATGCAAAGAAATTAAATATTTGTGTTAATACTTTGCAAAAATCACTGGTGGCCACGAAACTGTGGGAGGGCTGGAGCAAAACTGGGGGCTGTGCCCCCCCGGCCCGGGCCTAAAACCGCCACTGGAGTGGGACGTTACGCGTTGTTTGCTAGCCTGGTCGAGCGGCAATTTGAGTTCACATTTATGACGCGACTTTGCATAGACAGCACTGTAAAGTGTTCTGCAAAAATTTTGTGCTTTTCTCGAACAAAGTTACGGAGCTATTTCGTCTATTGATGAGCATTTAACGTGTGCGAAATTTCCAAATTGTCCACCTCCAGCAGAAGTTGCTGTGGAGTAAGTTGATCTGTGGTAAACTGCGACTCTATGTAATCAAATGGCGCCAAGGACACGCCCATTTCTGAGAATTGACTTTGATTAACTTAAGCAATTCAGGAGGATTTTTGTACGGCAATGGAGTCGATTGATCTAGAATTGGGAGAACTGTTTGATCGCGATGCCGTTGATGCCGACGACGAAGGAGAGGATGTTGGAGCGAACGCAGGATATGGAGAAGACGAGGCAGCCGCTGACGGTGTCGAAGGTTGGGGCTATGGGTAAAAAGCGGATGTGCGGATGTGGCAACAGGTAAAAGGCGGATAAAATCTGCGGATACTAAGTGCGGATGTGTGGGTAAAAGACGGATGTGCGGATAACAGTTGTCACGTACGTTACCAGTCATTAAAGTTGTTGAGTTTTTCAATCATTCGCTCCGTAAATTACTGCTAAGTGGACGCTTTATAGGCTGCATTCGTTAGAAGTCTGCCGCTGTGAATTTCTTCACAGTTCACACTTCACACTTTGCATAGGCCTAGACAATAGCCTAATTCCTGATCGTGAATTCATCTAGGCTTTTAAGGTGTGTTCCCACTGCGCGCGTTAACGCGCTTTACGCGCGTCACGCGCCGTACGCGCGTGGACCATATCAAATGACTGTTCAATAAAGCCCTAATCCAAGCGCTACCTCACCCTAGAAAAGCGGATACATTTCAGATCGTCCACGTGCATTAACGCGCGTCACGCATCGTACGCGCGCAGTGAGAACGCACCTTTACTTAGAAAACAATAGTCTGCTTTGTCACTGGACGACCACAACGCACAACAACAACATATACGACGACGACGATGCGCAAGAACGCACAACGAAGTGCGACGTCGACGTAAGTTGACAACGCAACGCGTGACAATGACGTGCAGAAACGATATACGACGATGCATGACAATGCACGATGACAATGTAGGTCTACAGTGACGTCACATGATGACAAACGAAAACGGATAACGACAATGATGACTACTAGGCTATGTGCAGCAAGAAGTTACTACATTGTAAACCCAGATTTGCAACTTTTTTATTTTGCCAACTTACGATTTTAACTCGAGTGATATGCATCGTACACTAGCCTAATTTTAATAATGTGCCCGTCACAAAGCATGGCGCCCAAACATCTGGCGCCCGAAGGCCCCAAATTAATGCACGGTTACACACCGCTTATTGGTTCAGAGGCATAGATGAGTACGATGGGTAAAATGCGGATGTCCTCCGCATCGACATCCGTCTTTTGCCCGTTGCCATATCCGCAGGTCCACGCATCTGCCTTTTACCATCGTTCGAAGGTTGGTGGTCTGTCGAATCGATCATGGAACTAATATAATGTGTACCATAATGTGTACCATTATCGTCACAATCGACATTCGATTATTTTTAGGGCTGGTAACAATTAAAATTTTTTTAATAGTTAATTTTTTTAAATTTAACGATTAATTAATCGTTAATTTTAGTTAAAATTCAGTCATTGAAAATGCGTTGTTTAAACCATAATATCAATAAAAAAAGTCACTGTAGAGTTACATGCACTGAAAGTGTTAA
>Ga0056128_1004451_pt1 | contig 17519 bp, 13 predicted proteins | sample WorMetLIZISLAND2_FD_71113 | JGI IMG/M metagenome (GOLD analysis project Ga0056128, IMG submission 71113) | Marine gutless worms symbiont microbial communities from Max Planck institute for Marine Microbiology, Germany - Olavius geniculatus... ... | reverse complement strand
GTGCAGCGCGCTGCAGCAATCAGATACAGACCGCTTTACGAGTTCTATACAGCTGCTACGTCAGTCCAATAAAAGGCTCCTATATCACTGTATGTAGAGGAAATCAGACACTGTAAATGCGAAATTTAGTCAAATCAACAGTTCTAAAATCGGTGACTATAAACGCTAAATTCAATCTAATAAAAAGAAAGTTCTTTATATTGCGGCAGGTCGCGACAACTACATTTTGTGAATCAGGAGTTCAGTGTTCTGTTAAACTACGGTTATTTCACGGTTGAATAATATTCAAGTAGTTGGAAATTGTTGTGTTGCTCTTTGTCACTACTGTCACGGTCTTGGGACACAGCCATGAGTTCATTTCATCATTCCAGTCACCCTCTCGATGTAGTCCACCTACAACTTCAGCACTATAATGACACGTTAATTAATGCATGTGTTAAGAAATTAACTTCTCGACAGCACTAGTTGAAACAGTAACTGATGAACTGTAACAATTTATCAAACTGCAACTTTTGATTACTTATTGGTTGATGTTTGGGCAACTGCTGTTGCTGCAGTCGAACCGAGTTTTGTTTGCCATATACTGTGGTTTGGTGGCATACAGTTGGATGTTGGATCGAGAGTTGGTGGATTTGACTTTTGGTCGGGTTGCTATCCTGTGGATACTATTGGGATTGGTGGCTGTGTGTGGACGGATCATCCATCTTCAGTGTAGATGTACAACTAAGACCAAGTTCAGCTCAGTGTATTCCATCCCTCTGGAGCAGGTAAAACGAGTACCAGCTTGCTTGGCTGGGGTTGCATTTGCTTGCGTCTGATGGCAAATAGCACTGCATGATCCCATATTGCAGGTGATGCTTCATAGCTCTGCAATCAGTCAACAAGTCCACCATAATAACTTATACACCATTTTTTAACTGTAGGAAACTATCAACGGCACTGATACAACGAGGTTCATTGAAGAAAGGCTCCATTCTTGTTGCCGGTACTGCATGGGCTAAGGTCTGTTGCTCACAGTTTCTGTGCATTATGTGAATTCTGCAAAATACTACTGTATTGTCATATAGTGTAATTCTTATTATACCTCGTCACAAAATGAGTGGATGCAGTTGGCCCAAGTCATGTCAAATGATGTACACAATTCAGTGACAAGACAATATTTTCACGACTTTGAGCAATTTTGCCTTACGAAGTGGCCCCATGCCTATGCCTTTCCATAAGCGAAATCAGGCTTTGTATAAATTTGCTGAAGTATTTGTTCTGTTGTTAGTTTACATGTGTATGCACCGATTTCAACATAAATGCAGTTACTTTTTGAAAAACGTTTCGTACTTATGTCAGCATTTATAATGTGTTTGTCATACCAGTATGGCTAATGGAGCATAGTTGTTAATCTACTGTGTGCTTTGGTCAGCTCAGCCTTCTACCCTCAGTGGGATGGGAAATGAGTAGTAGCTCACAGATTGTGGGGTGAAGGCCTAGTGTGGCTGATTGGGGCGGTGGTATGTCTGCTAGATGTGCAAAATGTGTTTCAGTTGTTCCCTGACATGGGCAATGGATTGCCGCTGCTGTATCATTAGCTCAGGCCAATCATTTGCCACTTCTGAGATTATAAAGTGCTACTAGTCGACGTCGTGAGTCTGACTATGTAAGAAGCACTACAGCAAGTAGCTTTACTTTTTATCTTTTTTATGTGCACACTGAAGCTGTATAACTGTCAGTATTTGTGTTGATGATAATGCAATGTGAAGGTGCGTGGGATGTTTAATGAGCATGGCCAGCCAGTCATCCTGGCAGAGCCGGGAATGCCTGTTGAGATTATTGGCTGGAGAGAGCTGCCTTCTGCTGGTGACGAGATACTAGAAGTGAACACCGAGGTACTGTTGCTGATTCAAGATTAGTCAGTAAACCAGTTTCAGTATTTCAGTATGTTTGCTGCATTGCACAACCAGATATGCAAATGTGCACTCAGTTGTGCAATACAAAATCCTTATACGCATTGATTTATGTCATAGTGGTGCTAAAGCATGAAATGACTGAACGTTAAATGACAGAATGTGTCAGACAAGTAAAAGCAACAAGTTTACTGACACTGGTGGCTCAGTGGTTAGGGCGTTGGATACGAAACCGAAAGGTCCACGGTTCAGTGCCCAGCCAATGCACTACTAAGTAACAGCCTTAGGCAAGTTGTTCACACCTACCTGCCTGCGTAGGTGCAAGTGTCTAGTGGTTGGTGTCAACTCGTAACTTTCAGGTTGCGGTTCGATTCTCGCTGCCGTCATTTGCAAGCAACCTTGAGCAAGTTGCTAACCTACTATGTGCTCAGGCCAACTCAGCCTCCTACCCTTCTTGGGATGGGAAATGAGTAGTAGCTTACGGGCTACGGGGTGAAGGCCTAGTGTGGCTGATTGGGGCGGTGGTATGTCTGCTTGCTGCAAACCACGGGTCCAATTGTTCGTTCGCGCGGGCAGTGGATAGCCGCATAGTGCGCTGCGGTATCATTAGCTCATGCCAATCAGCTGCCACTTCCAAGATTGTAAAGCGCTTGTGGTCTTGAAGAAGCATGTAAGAAGCGCTATAGCAAGTACGTGGACTTTACCTTTACTTAAGCAAACATTGGTGAAGACTGAAGACTGGTTTTTCAGTTAACAGTCTGCACTTTACATGCATTTATCAGTGTCCAATAACAGCTTGTTATTGTATGGTTATGTGGCTCGGTAGTCTAACGGTAACATGTCGAACTTGTAATCCTGAGGTAACTCAGAGACGCAGGTTCGACTCCGCACCGGGAAACTGCCGGGTAACGACCTTAGGCAAGTTTTTCACACACATGTGCCTCTGTCACCAAGCAGTATAATTTGGTACCGGCTTCACCGCTGGGACGTAAACAGGCACACCGTGCGATACACTGGCCCCGTATCCGTGGTCTCGCCGTGTAAAAACTGGTGTCTGGCTGAGGGCCTTAGGAAACGGAGATCAGCGCTGCCCTATGGACCGTAAGGCTCAGGAAGGACTTTACATTTACGTTTTTTTATTGCATGGTTGGAGTTAAGATGGGGCATGTTCACCTGTGTTGGGTGACAGGTAACATTGTCTGATCTCATATGACAGGGGATGCTGGATGTTTTATGACTCTCGAGATGGGTTCTACGAATACCGTTGTGCACCTTTTTCTCAGTACCGCAAACTGCTACAGTTTGTGTTGTGCTGTTGCAGCAAAAGGCGAAAGATGTTGTAAATTTTCGCCAGCAGAAGATTCGTCAGCAGCAGACTGACAAAGATTACGAAATGATCCGCATAAAAGCCGAAGTGCATGATGCTGAGTATCGTGAGATGAGACAGAAGCAGCTGGACAAAGGCCGTCGTAGGTTGGCACTGTATAGAAATAAACGGACAAAAGAAGTGATAGACATGAACAAGGGACCTCAGCTGTGTGTTGTTATTAAAGGTTAGTGCACACTATTCAGGTATTTGTTATGCCTTTGTCCATCTGTAGACATTATATATATTTTGTGAAAATGCTTGGTTTTTGTCATGGTCTAGATTTTCATTGAAATTTAATTCCTTGTTTCTTGGGTTAACATTCTACCTCTCTGGTGAATTTTATCATAATCTGTTTGTAACATTTTTGACTAATTTAGCAGTTACTCTGAGAGAACATGCATTGCATTGGGCATAAGACTTTTGGGAGCCTCCATTTTAACACTCTGCTAAATGAGGGTTTTTTTTGCAGAAACATAAATGAGCATTAATCAACCAGCGGAGACACTGGGGCACATACCCAAAAAACCAGTGTGATTTTGCGGCGAGCCCACCAAGAGAACCCACTAATCTAATTTTTGTTTTTTTGTTGCAATTAAGTGTTTCATTACAGTTGTTTTTTGAACTATGAAACCTATGAATTTGCAAATTTTTGGATGTTTTTTTCATGTGGACATTATCTAGCAGTGCTCACTGTAATAACTGAAAACTCTTGAAAAGCCATCAGTTTGGGCTTTAAAAACTGTTTAGTTCCAAAAAAAATTAAAACCCAATAGAATTGCAGCAGGTTCAGCATTTTAAAGATGTTTTTTTGACTTTGCTATTAATAGCCAATCTTCTAGTAGCCAGTCTTTTTTTGATGCCTTTGGTGCAGTGTACCAAATCATTGATGACCGAATTGGATTTTATTAATTGTACATACTGGACCTCATTCAGCAGTTTGTATATTATTACAGTCAGCGATATGGTGGCTTGCATTCTTGAGTAATTTGTCTCTGTGTCAAATGCACAGGTGATGTCGACGGTTCAGTTGAAGCAATACTTGACATTCTTGAGACGTACAATTCACCTCATTGTCAGCTGCACTTGTTGAACTACGGCGTCGGCAACATTACTGAATCTGATATTGAAATGGCAGCCATGTTTGATGGTAACAGCGTTCGATTGTTACTATACTTTACCTTCAATAGTGTGTTGAATATGACCATTTGTGAAATAATATGTCTATTTTAGTAGTAGAGCTGGCAACGATTGAAAAAATTTTGATTATAAGCTAAAGTGTGATTATTGTCCAAGAACATGTGCGTTTTCAGTTAGAATCATTAGCTATCAGTAATTCAGCTAACACTTGTCACAAGGCAGCAATATGCAATAAGTAAGTAAGTGATGTTCATCCAGTCCTGTAGTCATTGATGCATCTGGCTGAGTGAAGAGTCGTTTATACATGACATATGTTTCAGGGATACTTTATATCTAGTTTGATATCATTTCTTAGTGGTGTGACTTTTATTTATTTTTTAAATTAATGTTTCAGTGCCAGTAATGACAGTAATTGTAGCAGTAGTAGCAGTCGTAGTAATAGCAGTTGTAATCATTGTTGTAGTGGCGGTAGTTGTTGTTGTTGTTGTTGTTGTTGTTGTTGTTGTTGTTGTTGTAGTAGTAATGAGTGTTAGTGTGTGGGCGCTATAGGTATAGTATACGGCTTCAATGTTTCGTTGCCAGCACATGTATCTGCCATTGCCAAGTCGTCCAAAGTCCAAGTCTCATTGCATAAAGTCATCTATAAGCTGATTGCTGAAATAAAGGAGCAGCTCAGGGAAAGGCTGGTGCCACTAAACGTTGAAGAACAGATAGGTGAGTGACTTGTTTGAAATGAATAGTGGTTTATTTTACACGTGACTTTATGCTAGCCATTCATTGTTAACTGAACGATATCATTGTTATCTGTTTGTCTTGACTCCTGGTGCTAGTTTGGCTATGGTAATAGTAACTTAGAAGGCATAACGTGTTCATGGTGCTTGCTTTGTTTTTGTGAGGATTTGCTTGTGGTGGGATGAATGCTGAATGGCTCTAGGTGGCCATTGTCTTTTGGACTAAGCTGATAGCTGCTGGTCAACATTCATTTATTACTACTTTAGCCTGAAAGTTGATACTCATGAAGGGTATATGTGTAAGGTTGTGATATGTGCAAACTAATATTTTATAGCAAGGCTGGCATAGGATAGAAGATTATAATCCGCATATGTAACACTTGCTTGCTTCCTGCCAGTCCTGGGCATCAACCACAACACTGGAACATTGCCAGAATTAAATGTTTACAGAACTGAGAATCCATGCATCACTATCTTAACCGGCAGTTACAAGATAATTTCAAGTGAGGATATGTGAATAGCCATTAATAGGCTCAAAACGTTGATTTAGACTGAGAAACGATAAATTTCTCATGTGAGAATTTGTATTGAGATATTGAAAGCCACGAAGGTGGTCGTAGTCCGACAGAGAGGCTACCTGAACGTTGAAAGTGCTGACAGAATTGAGTCTGACGATTCGGGCCTGGACACGGAACCTTCATCGACTTGGTGAGAAGGTGTTGTCAACAAACCATGAATTTCTGGGTAATTCCGGGACAACGTGTAGTGTTCCACATGACCCGACGTTGAGATCATTTTCAGCCGACAACGGATGACATCAGCAGTTGATTTGGACGTCAAACGATGACAACAGAAGCTTGGAGAATTTGAATCAGCGTCAGCCATCAATGGCAGTTCAGGCATATTGCGTATGCTCGCATGCTAAGCTGGTTGCTTTGCTGCAATAAAGAATGATTAAATGTAATGTTAGCCAGCCATTTTACGTAGAAATGTAATGATAGTTGTTTAGGCTAACTGTTACTGCGTATTATTGTGTGTTTTTTTTACAATATATTATCTTAAAACGTCAATTTTGGCGTTTGTTGTCATAGCCATTAGCAGCTAGTATAGTACGGTAAATTAGCTAGATAGACGATTCATTGCCAGTTTTATGCTAATGTGCATTGTGCATAGGTGAAGCTAACGTGCTGGCACCATTCACGGTAACTGAGGGCAAGGAGAAAGTATTTGTCGCTGGCTGTCGGTGCTGTAAGGGCGTTCTGCAGAAGAAGAAACTGTTTAAGCTGGTCCGTGATGGCGACGTCCTCACCACAGGTCTGTGCTTTGCCCTCAACCATCTGCATCTACATTGAGACAGAACTCACTAGGGATGTGGTCCACGAGGAGGTCTGTTCTCAACCTTGAGGACAGCTCAAGGACATAAAATTGTGCCTTTGGCCTTCGCCTCAAAGACCACTGGCCTTGACTTCGATGCCTTGGGCTTTTGTCACGTGTAATGAATGTGCTTTTCGCTGTGAGTTTATGGTATTTGTATGATATATCTGCCTTTTTGTTATGTTATTGCGACTCTGCAGTATTAAGTTTCTGAATCTGCAGGTTTAGTTTGGAGCACACAGGTTATTAGACAGCCCATCTTCAGACTCCATTATTTAGTGGCCTTGTTATTGGCTTTGAAAATGCTGGCTTGAACCCATTTCTAGAACTATCACCAGGTGAAGTCCAGTCAGCTTCAGAATAATGGTGTTACGGAGTCATTACTTGACTAAAGCTGCCTATGTTCCATGTCGTATTTAGGATATGATGGTTAGTTATGATGTAAAGTTTTCACGCCAGTCATGGCAGTAGCAAATTTTACAAATTGGTCCATACGCCACAAATTTGTCAAGTCTTTGCAGTGAAAAATTTACAACCTTAATAAATTAGCGCATTTCAAATTTACTTCTCATTAGGCCTGTGAAAGAATATTGAGAATTGTTTAATATTCGATGAAGTTTGGTTTTGAATGTATGAAAGTTAGGGGCTTACATGCTTATAAACCACCCAGTATATAAGATTTATATGGTGAGTTAGGTGCATTAGTTGTATATTGACAGTGTTCAGTTATTTTTCTTCCATTATTTTAATATATGTAATGTGTATTTTTGTGGCTGTTTTGCAGGAAGTCTTCGGTCGCTGAAACACTTTAAGAACGAAGTCGAGTCGGTAAAAAATGACGTTGAGTGTGGCCTTAGTTTTGACGATCAGTCTGTTGCACCACAAACTGGCGATGTTGTCGTATGTTTTGAATATCGACAGATGAAACCAGAATTAGACTGGAATTTAGAATTCTGAATTTAGCAAATGTGGCACTGACCATGCGGTTTTACCGATCATGATTATGTTTCTGCATTGTATAGGAAAATGCACTACACTGGGCTACACTGTGAGAAATTTTCTGATAAAAATACAGGTTTTATTTAACGATATCCATTAGTGTATATGTGTGACTGTGTGGGTTTGTGTATGTACACAGGGGCATCCACACGATACTAACCTTGGAGAAAATGTTCAGTCATAAAAGTAAGGGAAGAACGTTTTCAGCTTTTCAAGGGGGGAGGGCAGGAGATAGGTATCAAATTGAATGCTTTTTTACAATCTCAGCATGTCCCAAAATAAATGGCAGCTAGGCCTTGTCCCAATCCCATTGAAGGAGTTAACGGGGTTCTCTAGACATCCTAGCTTTTCGGAAAGCAATGGGAAAGGGGAAATGGAAGGAAAGGGAAAGGGCACAGGGAAGACGTATAAGGGGATAGAGAGGGCGGGGGGTGAGGGATGTGAGAACTTCCTCCAGTAGTTCACAGTTGAGTGGATAGATGCCCCTATGTGTATGCATACAGTATCACATACACACCCTGTAAACTGGTAATTGATGCTGCTGTTAATGATTTGTTTATATGATAAAAGCAATGTAAGCACTGTTGTTAATGATGATATGCTGATTTGTAACAAACGTTTCACATTGTCACCAAAAATTGTCCACATTCTTTTTGCTTAATATCTTTGACATTATGTCAGCTGATTTTCGTAATTTATGGTGCACTTGACGTCTGTGCTAAATGAAATTTCTTATAAGGGAATATTGAATTAACTCATTTTGCATGCTTGCATAACTGCACAACCTTTGTGAGATTCAGTGTAGTGCTGGTGTACGAAAGTTGTAATTATAAGCATGTGTATATTTTGCAAGAAAATTTTACCTCAACTTCCCGATTGTTTGGTGATCAAACTGTTTGTTTCTGGGGGTGTAGTTATTGTTCTGTGTTTGTGTGTATGCTGGTGATATGGCTTATGTGCTGCTAGTGGCGGATCCAGAAATTTGGAATGGGGGGTGGCAGAAAAGTAAGGGGTGGGATCTGGGGAGACTCTGCTTTGAATCTGCCACTGTGTGCTGCAAATTTTTGCTGTTTATTTCAGTGTTTTCACAAAATTGCTGTGCAGTTATGTATATGTAATTGTTTTTAATTCTGGCAGCTTTTTGTTATCACTGATCATGATGATGCAGACTAACTTTATTAACTATACAAATTTAACACCTTAGATTTATACGTTCATAAATAATAACAGTGATTGAGTGAAATGTGCAGTAATCATTAATTGCAATTAAAAACTATTATTGTTATGCTTTATGTTATTTTTTGCTGTGTTGGTTTTTTATACGTTGCATACAGTACAACATCTTTGATTTAACAGAAATTTTGCTTGGCAGTGTTTTGCATTAGATTCAGGGGTGGAGAATTGGTCATTTTAGATTTATATATTTATATGCTGTGCAGTGTACATGTGACGAGACAAGTGAATTTCATATTTTAATCGTGATTTTTGACTTCTGACGTTACATTATTTACTCAAAAACAAATAATGTGACGAAGAGTACTGTATAGGGTGTTCTTCCCGCATCTTGAAATTTTGTCCCACCTTTGTGCACTAAAACTAAAATCACCTTAAGAACAAAAAAAAACTTTAAAATAGGTTTTTCTTCTCAGATTATATCATAACATTGTTGTTTTATGCAGAAATTTGTCAAATTCTCACTCACTAGTTGCTGTCATTGCATTATCTATGAACTATAATGGATAGCTTTATTAATACTATGTTTACAGTAACTTTTTATGTCTTTGCCAGTGGTATTGGCTTTGAAAATGCTGGCTACTAAAATTTGTCAGTGAACTTAAAAATTAACTAGAGACTGTTCTAAGGGTCGTTAAATTACGACACTATGGTTGCTTCGGTTAGTTTGTCGTTTTCTACGTCTATTCTCGTTATTTTGGTAATGCAGTAATAAAAATATAAACTTCTGGCGTAAAATATCTTGATTTATCGAAAATATCGTGATATATAAAAGATATCGCGATATATCGAAAAATTCGATATTATTTTTGACTATACGATATATCGATATCGAAAACCATATATCGATATTTTCGATATATCGAATCATCACTAGTGGCAACACAGGCGTCAACATCAGAATAGATATTCTTTGGGGTGATCGGAGGGTGGAGTACGGAAAATGGAGTCTCGACAGATTGGTAAATTAATAATATGCTTATTATCTATATATATTATCTATATAGACGAACTTGTAGTTATTTTGCTAGTGTTTCGTTGAGAGTATCTTTGTGGCCTCTACATACAGATACGCTTACAGTACTCGTTACCACTGGCTGCTAACCCTGACCCTAAAGCTGTCAGTTCCCTATGAACGTGAAGGCTATGGGTAATAAGCGGATGTGCGCAGTGGCGTATTTAGGATTTAGCAAAGGGGGAGGCATGGCGAGCGCGCCAGCTTGTGCCATGTTCTCTAGTCACATCGAGGCCAATAGTTGGTCACTTCAGGTACAATATACATTATGACTTTTTTTGATGTAATCCACAACACAGTGTATCGGTACAACAGAATATGTATGTTGTTGAAGCTCAAGGTTTTGAAACATATGTCTTGCTTTCAAAAATGACATTTAATAGTGCTGCAGCTAATGTGCAGCTGAAGAAAAATTAGCGTAAATATGGTCTACTGAAATATTGCTGTACTAGTAGTGCTGATAACAAGTAGAACAGTCTGCCATAATACATTGTCTTTGCTAACACCACTAATACGTTTAAAAATAGACTGTTTAACTTCTGGCAAGTCAAGATGTTACGTATGATTTTAAAGCACAAATTCATAGACCTGGAAGTCGTAGCAGGTTGCAATTGAAAATTTTATTGTGTTTAACTTATGATAAAGATCATACTGAACAAGTGGGCCTAGAGGCAGACACCTGTGCCCGCTGATCATTTTCATGTCTAAATTTCTAGACCTACTTCACTTATGTGGTCCCAGAAATAATGCTTTTTACTTTGGCCTTGTTTAAGCCTACGTAAGATAGTGACAATAATGACAGTCTTGTACGCATCTTAAGTTGCTAATGGCGAGAGTTGTGGTGTGGTTTGTAGACATGTGTCGAGTCTGTCGTTCAGAAGGATCCCCCGAGAAGCCATTGTTTCATCCGTGTGTCTGCGCTGGCAGTATAAAATACATCCATCAAGACTGGTATGGAGAATAGCATTTTAGGCATTTAGTGACAGTTGTGGTAATATGCACTGTGTTCCACAAAACTTGCAAAAATATTTTCTTACTGTGTTATTTTTTGCCCACCACACTGAATCTGTTTTATTTTAGCCTTCATTTAAACCAACACTCATTTGCACTGCACCAGCTGAATAACGAACAGTGACTTCACACGCTAGCGCTGCTCTGCATGCAGCTTGTGCCATGTTCTCTAGTCACATGGGGGCCAATAGTTGGTCACTTCAGGTACAATAGACATTATGAATTTTTTTGTAGATACGGTATATATTCTCATTTCTGGTAGTATCGGGTTTGTTTGATAAAGTTTTAAATAAGGTGATGCATAGCTGATGTGCTGTTTTTCTGTGTATTTGGTAATATCATAAGACATATACCATCTTTACAATTACAATGCAGTCAATTAAGCATAACTGTAAAAAATTAACAGTTGATGCAGTTGATGTTTGATGTTTGTTAGTTTGGTGCAGTGGCTCAAGTATAGCAAGAAAGAATATTGTGAACTCTGTAAACACCGATATATATTTACACCCAGTATGTATTCAATTATTTATTGCTTTAATTGCTTTGTATTTATGACTGGTTTTTGTAGTGTACTGATTTATCATGTTTATTTTGTCATTTTTAGCTTGGTGAAAATATAATGTGGTCTTGCATTTCTAGTTTAGACTGTTCTAGCATAATGTATTAATAGGATGAAATTATTTCATGAGTTAAAATTCTTTGGAGAGATTTCATCTCCAATATCTCCTCACTGCGGAAGTGGAGAGGAGATAGCTGGGCATTTACTTTTACTCTCTACCCACTTATTTTAAGTGGGCCGCAGAATGCTAACAGTACTTTAGTGATGCCGCTGACATATCAGATGTGTTCCAGGATAGTGACAACCTGGTGGAATTTCTCATCGCTTTTGGGCATCCGCCCCCCCCTCCAGGGCACCCACCCTTCCATATGGGCAGTGCCTGACAGGCTTCTTTTTCTACTAGCATAGCAAGCATATTTGAAGTCATAATTTACAGTTATTGTGCTGCATAAATTGCCCATTTGCTGATTAAGGTGTTACTGTTTGTAGTTTATGCACCGGACATGCCGAAGCGGTTGCCAATACGAGACCTTGTGGTAGGCTTGCTGCGTGGCATACTGAGAGCGGTGCGCTACTGGCTTCATTACACACTGGTGGCACTGGCTTGGCTTGGCATTGTACCACTTACTGCTTGTCAGTATAACAACTTTATTTATTTATTTGATGGAATAATCGGCGTAAATCCATCAAAGAGGCAACCTTTATTTATTTATTATGATCACACTTTGGCAACTGAGCTTTTTGAACTACTTAGAACTGCTTGCTACTGGATGTTGATTTTCTTGCGCCTGCATTATTTTATTATTTGTATAAAAAATTTTAAATAGGTAATAAATAATTATGCGTATATAAGTTCTGTATTTATTTGGAATTTTTAGTTTAAGTGTAGCATGTTCAGTGTTGAAAAGTGGTTTTTATAGAAGCTTGCAGCCAAAGTAATTCATTTTCAGCGTGACATCCTTTCTTGATAATGAGTTTGTTGCAGATGACAACATGAAGCCTGCAGTTGTCTGAAGCCTACAGTTGTCTGAAATAAACAGCACTATGTATGCAGTGGTTGCCAGTCAAAATGCTCTGTAGCTATTGCATGAGTTGATTGGGACAGCTCTAGTTGTGTTACTGCCGTTGCTGTTGACAGGTCGTATCTATCGCTGTCTGTTCAGTGGCTCCTTTAGTTCAATTTTGACATTGCCTCTTGACCTGCTCTCAACGTAAGTATTTATGGTTGATTTAGTATTTATACATATATAAATGTACAAAACATCAGTTTATACACTTGTTAACAGTAACATTTAAGGACTTGCACATCGAAAACAGCAAAAATTACGAAAGGTGATATTGCCCACATCACACTGACTGTGTGTCAATGTGCTGCTGAATATTATCACCTTTCGTAATTTTTGCAGCATAGTTACACACTTTGTGAAAAATGTTAAACTGTTTGCAGCCTTTATTGGATTTTGCTGCTATAGCATATTAGAAACACTTTTGTGCTTTTGCAGTATAGAAGTTAAGTTTTTATGTGCAAAATTTACTGCATATTGTATGAGTATACTGTTGTAATGCTATGTCATGCTTGGTATATATATATATGTGTTTGTGTGACAGAGAAAACATCTTGTCTGACTGCTTTCAAGGCAGCTTTATTGTAACGTGTACACTATGTACTTTCATTAGCCTGGTCTGGTTGCGAGAGCAGATCCTTCATGGAGGTGGCCCTGATTGGCTGGATCAGGAGCCTATGCTGGCCAATCATAGACAGGTTTGTCTGGCTTTCTGCATACTTGTTTATTTTTTACTGTGCTAATGTTACTCGTTATGTTTAGGGTTGTTAACGTAACTTTTAACCGTTTAACCGTTGGACCGGTCCTACCTTCAGGACCAAGCCTGAATGTGTCGGTCTGGTTAACTGCAATAATAGAGAGACAAGCCAATCTTCTTGACCGCCTTCCCACAGGTGTTATCAGCTGTGATCAAAGCTGATATCATCTGTGGCGCTGTCTACTCTGGGTAGGAGGGGAGGGTGAGGCTTGGCATGTTTGAATGAATGGACGAGACCATGGGTGAGTTGCAAATTAGTGCCAGACAGTGAAGCAGTGTTTACCACACTGGCAGCACTGGTGATGCAACATGTGAGGTAGGTTAGTGGAAAACATTTGCCGCAGACTATTTTGTGCCCAGCGTGGGAACTTTGAAATGAAGCGCTGCTATTGTTATTAAAGTCAGCAATCTCTCTGTCCACTGCAGCGGGCAGGGCGGTGGGAGTGGCAGGGTCGGTCGCCATGCATCCAGGGTTTGGTGTCAGGTTACATAATGCTACACGGTCCACATTTACACTGAGCTGTGGATACAATATTGTTGGTTTAATTAGACATTATGTGATGCATAGCAGGTGCGTTTAGGCGTAGGATTCAAGTGCAATGCTGTTACTACACAAAGTTCCAAACACATTCGAGGTCTTGCAGTATACATAGATTAGTACTGCTAGTGCTCTATAGTTTCCTCTTCTCACCGGCCACTGTGAATTTCTGTCTGTCTGTCTGTCCGACTGTCTATGCGCAATGAACGTCCACGCTGTAGCTCGCTTGCCCGCCCGGCCATTTTGGTGGCTGATGCTTTCACAGCTGTCAAGGCCTTAACACACACACGCCATCCCATGCTGTCAGGTGGTCCAGGCCTTGTGCTTTGTGTTGTTAGAGGGTACCTGAGTCTGTCTTGTCCGCTCTCCTAGCAGTGCGTCGCCTGCTTGCCCACGGTTAACCAGTTAATTGGTCCTTCTGTTGACGGTCAACTGTACCCACGACTACAACACTTAATAGTCTCCTCATCAGTATTCATAGCTTGGGATCACTTGACTGGCAAATCAAAATCATAATTTTTGTGTTGTCAATCTCGGGCAATATTTTCCACCCTTATGAAACCATTTTTGTCTAATTTCCTCCAGAGCCATTAACAGCTTGTGTATTGTTGACTGTTGCTAGCAGGCTGATGGAGCTGCAGCAGCTGAGAATGGTAGAGCAGCTGGTGAGGCCGGCGGGGACCCAGCTGCTGCTGCTGCTGCTGGTGCTGTTAATGATGAGGATGACAGAGATGATGCAGAGGCTGATGACGAGCATGATGATGATGACAATGACAACGATGCTGGACAAGGTTTGTACCTGCAGACATGCGTCATTTGTCAAATGTCAAAAGTAAATTCAAACTGTGCATCCATGTAAAGGTAACTCTATTGTGCTGGACACACTAAGACTGCAGAAACAAGAATGTCTTCAGTGATTGTCGGTGTCCGCAGGACGTTCTGGATCCTGAAGCAGTGAGTTTCAGACAGTTGGGCTAGCAGCGGAAAATGTCTGACATATCTTATCATAGTAGCTGGTTTAGCTGATGTCTGAGTGAGTCCGTTGTTTGAAATATTAGTAACTCGTAGTAGTAGTAATGTCAATGACTGAATAAATCGGCTCGTGATCTGCTGAGCGATGTTGGCAGACGTTGGTGGTTTGTTTCAACATTTTTAGTTGCCATGTAGTGGTTTCATGACGGTTTGGTTGTGAGGATTAGCCATACTGATGGTCATTTCAGATCGATTGATATTTCTAATTTTAAAACTAGCGATTATGGTTACCAGTTAAGGATTAAGACAGCTGTTGTTTCCTTCCAATGCTGTCCGATGCTGCAGTGAAGATGGGCAAAGACATTAGCTAGTGGTTTATGCAGACTCTGGGCACAAAACAGGGTGACCAGTTGTCTCCATTAATTTTCATACCTCACTTGGAATGACTTTTGATCAATGATGTCAACATCATTAAAGGTCTCGTGGTATTCATGGAAGGCTTATCGACAATTTGCGGTTTCTTGATGATATTGACTTGATAAAGCAAAACTGTGATAGTCTACAGCAAGCAATGAGTAATCTGCATGAAGAAGGATGAAGGGCAGGGTTAAAAATCAATATTCCAAAAACCAAGACATCGGTATTTGGAAGGACAAAGACAAAAAAAAGCATGTAGAACTGGAAGGTCGAGATGTGGACAATGTTGAGGAATTTGTGTATCTTGGAAGCTTGATGTCATGGGATAACGACTGTATGAAAGACATTAGACACAGAACCAGGCAACGAGGGTTTTTCAAAGTTTCTGGAAAGTATGGCAAAGCAAATATATCAGTAACCAGACCAAGACAAGGTTACTGTCGGTATGTGTGATGAGTGTCCTTATGTACGTGGCCAAAACATGGACGTTCAAAAAAGTGACATGAACTGTCTTCGGGCTTTTGAAATGAAATGTTTACAGAGGATATTGAACATAAGATGGCAGCAGGAGAATCAAGAACAAAGAGATCTTGAAAAGAATGCGCATAAGCATCAACACTGTGTAGAGAATCATCAAGAGGAAACTGACTTCTTTGGCCACATATGCCAGATGACAGGCTGATCAAACAGGTTGCTTTCGGCATAATGGATGGCAGGAACAAGAGAGGTAGACCGAAAAGAAAATGGACAGATGATCTAGTGGATTGGCGATGGACGGGATGAAATTTCGTGAAATTTGTCATGGACACCAACAGGCACTGAGCCTATGGAGCAAGAGAGAGAGAGTGGGAAGGGGAGGAAGAGAGAGATAGAGAGATGTTTTCATGCCAAAGAATGTGAAGATGCTCTTAGGACAAGAAGTTTTAAGCCACATGATGTTATATGCATTGATGTATATGCGTAGATGATGTAAACTGGAATCCAATGGATTGGGATCGTGCTGCAGAAGAACTGACTTGGGAACGAGTATGAATTATACTCGCTTTATTATTACTATTTTTTGTTATATATGCATATATTGGTGATTGAGTGCCTTGTTTTTTATGATGGATCATGGATGATGCCAGCCATAGATATGGCCATTGTGGCCATGGCTATTTCGCAACATTTTTAGACCGTGGCCACTATTTGGCCCTATCGCTTTTTGCACTGTGTACACTTTATAAAAGCCTCATACATGTTGAAATTATAGCTAACTTGTTTTAGTAACTAACTGAGAAAAAGTGCTGTGAATAGTGCAAATTGTAACCTTGCCGGGGTCTTTCCTCTGGATTTCGCCAGGAACAATTTCTCGGCTGCTTGCTTTCCTGTTGAGGGACCACAGCACTTCAATGTGCTGCCACTGTTGTTATAGATTTTCTTTTGTGTAATATCTCATTGTTCAGCGATGTAGCATTATGTGAATAATGTGTCTCATGATAGAAAGTTGAAAAGTATACTGAGAACAAAATTGGATAGGAACATTGCTGGCTATGCTACGGCTGATTGATTGCTTAATCTTAACCTGATAATATGACATGTAATGATAATAATGGGTAAAATAATCTGTTGTAGCTGCTTGGGCTTGATGGCTCACTCCTGTTCATGGTATGTAGCCAGTTGCTTTTTTCTGTTTATTGTAACATATCTGCAGTCTTACTCATTTCTGGGTGTAAATATTTTCGTATGTATGTTTTACTATGGCGTCTCTCGTTTTGAGTTTTATGTCAACTTGGTTACATGGCGCAGAATGTTTGATCATATGAAATGTTGAGTGATTTTTGATAGTAATGATTTATTGATGCAAGCTGTCATTACTTAGTGCAGCGTTTGAAGGAGTTAAAGGTCAAAATTTAAGTGTGTTTATAGCTTTTTATGGGAACCCATCATAGAGCTACTATTCATTGCTTACCATATGAGATCACAACTGTTACCTGCCACCTGATGCAGGTAATTCACACTGTCAGTCTCAGTAAAACAGGCTGGTACTAGATTTGTTTACCACCAAAGGATAGAAGGCTGAGTTGGTTGGTTATATACTATATACTGAGATTGTTTCGCTGTCTGCAGTCACTCATCCAAGTAGGAATCAAGACCACAACCCAATTTATAATCTACCACTGTGCCAACAAGCCACATCATTGGTAGATAAAGCAGTAGTGTATACTTTTCTGATTGTCATAGTTATAGAGTTGTGTTTGTTTCTCTGTCTTAGGAGCATGTCTTTTGGGTTGTCTCACTCAACACACTTTTTATCATGGTGTTTGGTAAGTTAATCAGTTTCTGTGTTAAATACTGAACTGTAGAGCTTATTTCCTCGATTTTCCTGAACTGTCTTTGTCGGCCTGGCGCAGCGAGTCATGAACGCTGTGAATGTCGGCCGAGACTGCGAGATCAGCTGTGGCAGCT